>ENA-OUNH01000311-OUNH01000311.1-human-gut-metagenome-genome-assembly--contig:-NODE-311-length-16127-cov-2.190375_pt1 | contig 16127 bp, 21 predicted proteins | sample MGYA00242806_ERZ504814 | MGnify/ENA primary metagenome ERZ504814 (study PRJEB26092, sample SAMD00036389) | human gut metagenome | host: Homo sapiens | study: EMG produced TPA metagenomics assembly of...
AGTGTTTTCTGATCTCCGGAATACAGACTTATCTCAGAGGAAGAAAGCTGCATCCTGGCCGCACTGCTCAGAGTCCTGGTATGCGCCTTGATCCTCGGCGTTACCGATGGATTAAATTCAACCGCATCCATCCAGGTATCCTCCGCGTTATATCGCAGAAAGCTCTGACCGGATACGATAGACGGAGAAAAGCTGCACCAGCCATAACTGACCTCTGCCTCCACACAGTATTTTATATATGTGCTTCCTGCATTTGTCACCACAATAGAATACAGACTGTTCTGGCTGAGCAGAACCTCTGGGATCTGAAAGGTCATAACCCCAGCCATCGGCTGACTGCAGGAAACCGGTGTGGAATATGCCGGTGTTCCACTGGTAGGATCACTGGCATCCTTCAGATTTGTGTATACCTGCACAGTATAGGAATTATTGGCAGACATGGAGCTAAGAGTCACCTCGCCAAGCGATTCCGCTTTTCCGTTTCCTGCACTGGCACGAAAAACCGTGGACAGCTGTTCTCCCGCATACATGCGGATGGAGCCAAGCCCTGACGTTCCGTCATAAAAATAATTGTTGCTATATTTCGGTGTATTGACAGCCGTAGCCGCAACCAGCTCACTGACAGACTTATCCTCATAAGACATATAAAAATATCCGGATTTTCCCCAGCCTGTACCCCAGCTGTTCTTAACGATCCAGGCTCCGTCTCCCTTTACCTTGGAAGATGCCCGGAAATTCTTCGCAGAATAATTGTCATCCCAACCCACCACTGTAACTACATGATTCACGTTCTTGGTGCTGGTAGGATAGGAATAGGCCGCTGTACTTGCATTGTAATAGGCATTCTGTGCATTATACATCACAGTAACTGAATTATTTGCAACCAGAAGCTTCTTCATGGCATTTACGGAATAATCGGAAAAATAGGTATTTTTCAGATAAGCAGCTGCATTGTACGCCTTGGATGCCGCCGGAGTCACACCGGTTTTCTGTGTATGCGTGGAATCTGTTGCCAGAGGCACATCCCCTTCTGTTGTCATTCCGGACCAGGTGCTCAGAAACATGGAAGCCAGAAGATCATTTCCGCCCTCATGATAATCTGCGTTTCCTTTATCATCTGTCCCCATATGCTTATTGACATCCCCGTAGGTATTTCCAAGCGGGTCATTCTTTCTGTTTGCAAAAAAATAACGCCAGATGCTCTTCCGACAGATCATAAGCCCCAAGGCCCTGGGTCAGAAACGAGGTTTCCAGAAGAGAGGCCATTCCAAATGCCCAGCACATACCGTAGGGCTCCTGATTCTTTACGGAAGTGACATATCCCTGATCCGCTGCATTATAATAGGACGGATAGGCCGCAGCTCTTCCCATCGGTACCTCATCCACATCATTTCCGATCTCCACGGCGGTGGAATAAGAGGTCAGATTATCAAAGGGTGCCAGCTGTTCCTGCTCCTCTTCCTCCGTAAGCGGACGGCCCTTGATATATTCGATGCCGGACTCACCACTGTCTGAGGCATCCCCGAAGCTCTCCTCACCGTCGCCAAAGGTAGCCTCCTCCTGGGAATCTGAAGACGATCCTTCTGATATTTCGGGAGTTTCTGTATCCTCCTCGGAGCTCTGCAAGGCTATATCCTCGGTATCCCCGTCGGCTGCCTCTGCAATATCCTCGGTCTGTTCATCAGGGATACCGGTGTTCTCTGTGGTATTCCCTTCTACGGTCTCCGTCGTATCCTCTGCTTCCGCCGACTGCGTCTGTGTATCTTCAGACCATTCTTCATTGAAGCCTTCCGCAGAATCACTGAAGCCTTCCACATCGGCTGCCATGACCGGAACCTGGTTGCCCGCAACTGCCACACACAGAAGAAGCGGCAGTAATTTCTTCCTGACAAGCTGTAGTCTCTTCACAAAATTCTCCACTTTTCTTATATTGATCTGGTTTATCTGTTAACGTTTCTTCAAATGATAACCCAGAATTCCGATTACTGCAAGTACTGTTGCGATCCCGATCCAGATAAACGGACTTTTATACCAGGAATTTTCTTCTTTAAAGGATGTCGCAGCTGTGCCATTGACCGGCTTAGTGACAGCTTCATCCGCAGATTTCCCACCTTCTGTTGTTCCATCCGCTGCAGGCGGTCCCTGGACCTCGCCGCTCTGAGCCTGAGAACTACCTGTGCTGGCCGTCCCTGCAGGTGGCCCCTGAACCTCACCTCTCTGAGCCTGAGATTCATCTGTGCTGGCCGTCCCTGCAGACGCTCCCTGTCCTTCGCCATTCTGAGCCTGAGAGCTGCCTGTATTGTCCGTTCCTGCTGCTTTCCCCTGAGTCTCGCCGGCTGCGGAATTCTGCGTATCGGATGCGTCTCCCTGATTCACTGCAGAAGTCTCTTTCTCCGTGCTCCCTGCGATTCCGGCCTTCGCCAGCTCCGCATCCTTTGAGGGCCGCAGCTCCTCCAGCGGCACATAACCGTATCTGCCATTATACTCTGTATATCCCCAGGTCTCACCATTCTTCTCTGTCTCCCCTTCGATATGCAGGACAGTACCATCCCTTACCGTCTTATCATTGAGCTTTTCACCTTTTCCGTCGGTGGACGGATAGATATCCACACCAACTCCACCGGAATCCACAGTCATATAATAATCTGTGGTATCCGCCGGAGCCTCCACCTTCACCACAACCGACTTGTCCGCATACACCGGAACACTCATACTCAGCACCAGCATTCCTGCCAGAAGCACACCTTTGCACCTTTTCATTGCTCTTTCCTCCCTCAAAAAATCTCACTGCCATTCTATGCATAAAATCCCCTTATATTTCTCTTTTGCCTTGGCTCCGAAATATAAGAGGATCTTATCATTAGTTATATCCAGTATCTTTTTTATGCAAGCTCCCGCTCACACATATCCAGCGCAGAAGCGATCACCGCATCCATGTCATAATATTTATATTCGCCAAGACGGCCGCCGAATATCACCTTCGGTTCCTTCTCTGCAAGCTCCCTATACTGTCCGTAAAGCGCTCCGTTCTTCTCATCATTGACCGGATAATACGGCTCATCTCCAGGCTTCCACTCGGAACTGTATTCCCGGCTGATCACCGTTTTCGGAAGATCATTACCCTCCTCATCCTTTCCGAACTCAAACCATTTATGCTCGATGATACGGGTCCATGGAGTCTCCACATCCGTATAATTCACTGCTGCATTTCCCTGGAAATTAGGTTTATCCAGTGTCTCATTCTCAAAACGCACGGAACGATACTCCAGAGTACCCAGCTTATAGTCAAAATACGCGTCGATGGCACCTGTGTAGATCACTTTCTCCGCCATTGCATCGTACTGCTCTTTTTTCTCCAGATAATCCTCATTCAGCCGTACCTCGATACCGTCCAGCAGATTGGCAACCATCTTCGTATAACCACCCACCGGGATTCCCTGGTACAACGCATTGAAATAGTTATTGTCAAAGGTCAGACGCACCGGAAGCCTCTTGATGATAAAAGCAGGAAGCTCCGTACATGGACGTCCCCACTGCTTCTCCGTATAGCCCTTGATCAGCTTCTCATAAATATCCGTACCTACAAGACTGATAGCCTGTTCCTCCAGATTCGAAGGTTCCGTGATCCCTGCAGCCTGCCGCTGCTCCTCGATCTTTGCCGCAGCCTCCTCCGGAGTCACCACGCCCCACATCCGGTTAAAGGTATACATATTAAACGGAAGACTGTACAGCTCCCCGTGATAATTGGCAACCGGACTGTTGGTAAAACGATTGAAGATGGCAAACCGGGTGATATAATCCCAGACTTTCTTATTATTGGTATGGAAAATATGTGCACCGTATTTATGCACGTTGATTCCTTCCACCTTCTCTGTATATACATTTCCCGCAATATGCGGACGCTTGTCGATCACAAGCACTGACTTCCCGGCACGCTTCGCCTCCTGTGCAAAAACCGCACCGTAAAGACCGGCACCTACGATAAGATAATCGTACATTGATTTCATTCTCCCTGTTCTTTCATTGATGCTGTTATTTTAACACCGAAAAAGGGTAGCTGGCAAGAAGCCACTGTAAAATCCCGGTAAATCTTATATAAGAATGTTGTCAAACAGATATCCGCAAGCTGCAAAAATGATAAAATATCAGATATCCGCTTCTCAAACACCAAAATGTATGATACCCTGTAACTGGATCAGATAATAAACTACTCTGATCACATAAACAGATCGAAGATGGTGAAACCTATAGGTACAAAGGATACCATCACCAAAGATTACATGGCTAACAACCGCGTTTTTTGCGGATGTGTTCAACCATATGCTGTACAAAGGAAAAAACATCATAGACCCTGACACTCTTCATCCACTGGATACCACAGCTCTCGCTGTCCCCTACGGATTCGGCACTTCAGAAGTTCCTGTCCAGAAATTCCGGGACGAATTCAAATCTCTTAATGTTATGCACGATGATTCAAGAATCTATCTTCTCCTGGGGATTGAAAATCAATCGGAACAGAACTTTGCAATGCCGGTTAAGAATATGGTCTACGATGCATTAGAATACGCAGGGCAGGTAGAAAATTCCGCCAGATCACACAGAGAAGCAAAGCAATGGCCTTCTACATCCGGAGAATATCTCACCGGCTTCTACAAGGATGACCGGCTCATCCCGGTCATAACCACGGTCGTGTACTTCGGTTCCGACACCTGGAACGCTCCCAGGAGCCTCCACGAAATGCTCTCTGTCCAGGACCCCGAAATTCTTTCCATGGTCCCGGATTACCGGATCAATCTCTTCTCACCTGCCGAGATAAAGGATGAAGAACTTGACAAACTCCAGAGCAATCTCAAAGAAGTCATGCTCTTCATCAAATATTCCAAAGATAAACGGAAGCTTCAGGAGCTTACATCACAGACCCCCGGCTTCCGCTCACTCGAGCTCAAAGCAGCCCGGGTCATTGACTCCATAACAGGTATTAACTTACGTTTCACAGAAACAGAAGGGAGGGTTAATATGTGTCAGGCTGTTCAGGAAATGTGCGATGATGCACGTGCCGAAGGCCATCAGGAACAAGCTATGCTGACAGCACACCGTATGCTTCAGGATCCAAGATTCTCTCCTGAAGACATCTCCAGATTTTCAGGCCTTTCTCTTGAGGACGTGCTGAAATTACAGAAGAAATAGTTCGTATTGAAAATGTTCAGATCCTTTGCGGGGAATCTGAGCATTTTGCTATTTTACAATACCAATAGTAAGGTTTCTTCTACCCACGACCAAAAGGTATCTAGGATCGGCCGTGACGCTTCCTGACGCTTCTGTTTTTTCTCTTCATACGGGAGATCTTTAATCTCTTTTTCAACTTTAAAGAGAAGATCAATGTATTCTTTTCCTTCGGCACCCTTGGAACCAGGGATCCCTTTTCCTTTTTCATCCAGAGGATTGCTGTCTATCAGGTAGCGCCTTGCATGCGACCAGCAAAGTGCCCTTTTTTACATCCGATACTTTCTCATAACCGGCATAGGCATCTGTGATCAGACAGCCTTTGTAACCATCCAGCAGTTTTTTCGCATTGTCAACGCTTCGACTGCGTGAATAATAGAAAAGAGCTGCCTGAAGTTTTTCGCTGGCTGCACTGCGGAATTTCTTCCATGGTCTAAGTCTTTACCCGAACATATCCGGAAGTCTAAGAAAGCAGTTAAAAAATGATATGGCCGCTGAAAGCGGCCTAATATTTGTCAAGGTACTCAGATTCTATCGTTTACAACCATTCTATCGTTTACCTTTAAATATAGAATTCAATAGTTTTATTGCATCTTTAAAGTCTTCATTATTCTTCCAAATTGCAAAGTAAGATATATTTGAAAAAACAACACAAACAGCTCCCCTAAATATTATTGTCATTATTCCACCAAGATGAACCATCTGACATATCGCATAGCAAACTATCATATCTACTATTACAACTATAACATTTTGAATAAGAATAGAAATGTACTCAGAAGAGCTTCTTCTAAATACAAAATTAAAAAGATTCATTACTAACCATGGCAAACTAACAAAACTCATACTTATAATCGTTGATAATAGAATTCCATATAATCCTCCTATGTTAACAAGCAGTCGAAGTTGAACTTTATCTACAGGCACACACTGATAAAGGAACGAAATAAAATGGGTTCGCCCCCTATCTCTTTTTGGCTCAATATTCTCCGTAATTAATACGGGTTTCATATCACAGAGAACATCTGTACCAAGTTCACTTTTAGCACAGACATGAAGTCTTTGTTCTAAGGTTTCTTTTAATCGGACACATCCTCCTGGCAAATGCCATCCAGCTCCGCATTGTTCATCATCTCTCCATGAAAACAAAACCTTTCACTCTTTAACAATAAGAATGTCAAGACTTCGAGTTCGAATACGGATCAAAGCCATCTAGTTCTTCATTCTCGCGATAGCCCCATGCCCACTCTTTATTCAGATAAACTTTATCAGTAGTTACATTCAAAAAAGACTTAACACAGTTGCTAGTTCGGACACATTCCAAAATGTTCACCGTACCCATCACATTCGTTTCGTATATCCTCTAATTTTTGCACCTATGTACACATCCTGTATTTCAGGATGGTATTTCATTTTCATAATCTCCTGTGTCATATCTCACAGTTCTATTAAAAATAACTTCGAATACACTCCCCAGCTTAAAGCCGGCACATTCTTCGCCGTGCCCACACCTTCTTCAGGTACACACACGACAGGCGGTATTCAACCCGACGGTGTTTATCACTGATATACACCGTGTTTTGCTTTCGCTTTCTTTTTGTCAGCACGGCAAAGCCGATGCACTGACCTTATGACATCTGTTTTCCGACATGCCATAAGGTCAATCCACCTGCGCTCTTTTCATACTGATATTCTGTTCTGTTTCTTTTGTTCTTCTCTTCAAACTCTGCGTCCAAACTGTGTCAGGCACTTTTTCCCGAGATTTCTCACAGCATTCAGATACCGATTCGTCTGGTGTCCGTTGGCACAGCAGCATAGTTCTGTTCTGGTGTCAGTCCGAATGATTTCTGCACCGCACTTTGCACAAATTTTGCTGATGCCGGTGGCGTGAACTTCGATAACAATGATCCGTTTTCCAGGCTTTGTAGTCCAGGTACTGGCGAATCCTGGTGCTTAAGTGGAGCGAGCCCCAGTTTCCTGAGCCTTTCATGACGTTTCTGGAATATTCCTGGTTATAACGTGGAAGTACGATCACAGAAACGTCCTGCTCTACGGCAAAACGGAGGATCTGGCTTGTGACCTGGTGTCCATAGTGTTCAGAAAGATGTTTCAGATGCATCCAGTATTTCTGATCAACTCTGCCTGTCTGTCTGCCTCCGGTTGCTTCCTGGGACTTCTGGATCTTTTCCAGAAGCTTTCTGCAATGGTGGCTGTATTCCTTTCCGCCTTTCCAGAACTTCACTGCGATCTCCTGACCGGTTCCGTCCAGAACAACGCCTGCTGCAAAGGCATCACTGTTTGTAAACTGAATACAGAGTATCCTGCATCCTGCCTGCATCCTCTGACGTACGGTTGCTGTATTTTCATTGTTCTGACGTACTGGAACATGCAGCATGTCATATTTGTATTCAAAAACTACGGATGGTGACATGAGTCTGACGTTTTCCGGAAAGTCTCTGCCTGACAGCCGGCAATGCATCCAAGTCCATGTGTCTCCTGTCCAGACACGCAACGTGATCTCTTTAGCGGAAAAATCCTGATACATTCCTTTGTAATAGGTAACTGCTGCATTTAGTTTCTCGGCTCTGCCGCTCTTCTCATCCTGGGCAAAACGGCTGATATAGCTTTTGGCTGAAGCAATTCCTTCATTGGCTGCTGCTCTTCGAAAATACAGTGGAACCTTTTGCCAGGGGAGGGGATCTGATGGTATGCGTCCGCCTCGCCCCGGAATGCTCATGATCTCCAACTCGCGTAAAGTCTGCTGGCTTCCCATTTCCCAGAGATCCGTATGATCCAGAAGCAGGTTGTAATAAAATTCAGCGATCCGGTTATAAAATTCCTGTGTGGTCCGCAGCCATTCCGGATGTCTGCACCAGAGATGCAGTCGCCAGGTTGTGATGCTGTAGCCGCTTTTTCCGGTGTTTTCTTTTTTTCCGGTTTCCGGTTCTTTCATTTTGGTTCTCCGTTTTTCGCAAAGAAAATTCATTATAATATAACTTATCTAAATTATTATTTTTGTCACTTATCATTTCCATAAGCGACAGGTGATTTTTTCTCAAATTGCATAGTTTTTGAATCTTAATCAATGATAGCATTGCACCCTGTCACTGTCAAGATACGAAAAATGCACCACTTTCGACCAAAAATGCAGGTTTTTTCGGTTAAATTTTTTTATATACGACAAATTTCCCTTTTTTTCGCTTATTAGTGGTCACAAAAATGGTCAGACTTTTGCTATAATAGTGCGAAAAGGAGACTACGATTATGCCTAGAAAAGGGGAAATATCAGAAAAAGAAAAGATGGCCGATGGGAAGCACGCTATGAAAAATGTCGTGACCAGAATGGACGGATCCAGTACGGATATCTGTATGGTCGTACATACGAGGCTGTAAAAAAGAAAAAGCTGGCTGTTTTATGTCAGAATAATCTTCAAAACTCTCCGGGAAAGTGTTATGTATTTCGAAACCTCAGTGAAGAATGGATGTTATCCATGCGTTATGCTGTAAAGCTCAGCACCTATGCCTGCTACGAAACACTTCTTGATACACATATCCTTCCGGAATTTGGTGATATGCCGCTGAGATACATCTCTTCTGCTTCTGTATATGCCTTCTCTGAAAAGCTGAAACAGCAGGGGCTTTCGCCACGTACCATCAAAAATCTTCTGATTCTGTTCCACAGTATTTTACGCTATGGTGAAAAACAGGGGTATCTGAATCTTTCACAGCTTGAATTTCGGTATCCCAAAATAAATACCAGTCCTTTTCAGCTTATTTCTCATGAACATCTCACAAAGCTGATCACAGTTCTCTCTGCTGAGGACTCAGAATTTCCCATCGGCATCCTGCTATGTATTTATACAGGGATCCGCGTTGGCGAGCTCAGCGGCATCCGTTGGGAAGATATTGATTTTGATAAAAAGCTGCTACATATAAGGCGAACGATCTCACGGATAAAAAAATCTTGATTATTCTGGTGAATCTAATGACGAACCCAAAACCGTTTTAATGATAGGTCCTCCTAAATCAATCTCATCCATCAGGGATATTCCAATCCCTGATTTTTTATTGAAAAAATGAAACGGATTGCTGCTGAACCTGATTCATACCTGCTGACGGGTACGAATCGTAAATGTATGGAGCCCAGAAATATACAGCGTAAATTCCAGAAGCTCCTTCAGCAATGTGAAATCCCCAGTATCAACATTCATTCTCTCCGGCATGCTTTTGCCACCCGTTGTACGGAAATGGGATTTGACAGCAAGACACTTTCTGAAATTCTGGGACATTCGTCCGTCAAGATCACCATGGATATTTATGTGCACAGCAGCATAAAACAAAAGCAGAAATGCATGGAAAAGCTGAACTATTAGCAGTCAGAATTATGGTCAAAGCAGGCCGGAAGTCCGCATTTATACGGGTTTCCGGCCTGTTTGTCGCTTATGGAAATGATAAGCGACTTTTTTACCCTCAAAAAAGCAACACGGCAGACATCCCTCCGGGGCTGTCTGCCGTATTTTATATCGCTTTTATATTTTTATGTAATTAAGCTTTCTATTCCTTAAGCCTCATATCCATTAGGGTTCTGGCTCTGCCATCTCCAGGAGTCTGCACACATCTCGCGGATTCCGTTCTCTGCCTTCCAGCCAAGCTCTTTCTCTGCTTTGGTTGCATCGGAGTAGCAGGTTGCGATGTCGCCTGGGCGGCGTGGTTTGATCACATATGGGATCTTGACGCCGGTAGCTGCCTCAAAGTTCTTAACGATATCAAGAACACTGTAGCCTTTTCCGGTTCCAAGGTTGTAGATGCTTAATCCGGAATTGTCTTCCAGCTTCTTAAGAGCTTTTACATGGCCCTTGGCAAGGTCTACTACGTGGATGTAGTCACGGACACCTGTTCCATCCGGTGTATCGTAATCGTTTCCGAATACGCCAAGCTCTTTCAGCTTGCCTACTGCTACCTGTGTGATATATGGCATCAGGTTGTTCGGGATACCATTTGGATTCTCACCGATGGTTCCGCTCTTATGAGCACCGATCGGGTTGAAGTAACGAAGAAGAACTACGTTCCACTCCGGGTCTGCCTTCTGGATGTCTGTAAGGATCTGTTCCAGCATGGATTTGGTCCAGCCATATGGGTTGGTACACTGTCCCTTCGGGCACTCCTCGGTGATCGGGATCATTGCCGGATCTCCGTATACGGTTGCTGAGGAAGAGAAAATAATATTTTTAACATTATGTTTTCTCATCACGTCTACAAGAGTAAGGGTTCCTGCGATATTGTTCTCATAATACTCCCACGGCTTGGCAACAGATTCACCAACTGCTTTCAGTCCTGCAAAATGAATACAGGAGTCGATCTCTTCTTTGTCAAAAACTTCATTTAATGCTTCGCGGTCCAGGATATCTGCTTTATAGAATTTCACCGGTTTGCCTGTGATCTTGGATACTCTGTCCAGAGCCTTCTCACTGGAATTGCATAAATTGTCAACTACTACAACATCATATCCTGCGCTCTGCAGCTCTACAACGGTATGACTTCCAATGTATCCTGCTCCACCTGTTACTAAAATTGCCATAGTTTTTCTCCTCCTCTATTGGATCTAACTGTTCCTGTTTATTTTAGCACTGTTCCTTTGTTTCCACAATAGCAGAAAACCAGGTTTACTACTTAATCCCAGAGTCCCTGCGGATAAAGTCCCTGATCCTTCAGATTCTGAATCGCGGCTACCACTACCGGTTTGTCCTCTTTATAGGTCACTCCGTACCATTTATCCTGTGTGGTAAGGACCCTGACTGCTGCCTTTTTTTCCTGGAGGAGCTCGTCAACTACAAACGGAAGGAAATATTCGCATTTCAGAGGGTTTTCCGGGATGCTCTTTTCAAGGAATACCGGGAAGCGTTTTACCAGCTCTTTCATAAATCCGCCGGTGAATCCCCACATGTTCATGGATACCGGAGTCTCTCCCGGGAGACTTGTCCAGGTTTTTCCATCGTCCTCTGTGTAGGCTGCTCCGCCGTCACGTTTCTCAATGTGTGTTCGCTCATTGATATCTGCAAGATATCCATTTTCATCTGTCTCACAGACACCTCTGGAAACGTAGCCGTTGTCTGTCAGGGTATTCTCAAGACGGTAGCCTACCATCATATACTGGGCAGGTACGGTGTCCTCCTGGGCCTGGATCAGGAAATCATACGCCATCTTAAAGGCATGGGTTCCATAATAATCATCTGCATTGATCACCACAAACGGTCCATCGATCTCTCCGGCACAGCTTAATACCGCATGTCCGGTTCCCCATGGCTTCACACGGCCTTCCGGAACCTGGAAGCCTTCCGGAATGTTGTTGAGATCCTGATGCACATAAACGATCTCCACCTTGTCACTTAAGCGGTCGCCGATGGCATCGCGGAAATCCTGTTCATTCTCTTTTTTATGATAAATATCACTTTCTTAAAGCCTGCACGTACGGCATCATAAATGGAAAAATCCATGATGATATGACCTTCCTGATCTACAGGATCGATCTGTTTCAGTCCGCCGTAGCGGCTTCCCATTCCTGCTGCCATTACTACCAGAACCGGCTTTTTCATAATTTTGTTCCTCCTGATTTTTAGAAATACAGGGATTTTTCCCATACATATTTTAAGCCGGTCAGATTCTCATCCGACCGGCCTTTGAACCTTTTTTATTATACTACACTTCACCGTGAAATCCTACTGATTATTTTCAGTTTATTTTCGGTCAGAAGTATTCTCCGGGAAAACGATCTCCATCCTGGTTCCAACTCCTTGTTCACTTTCCACGTTGATCTGTGCATGATGAAGCGTTGCTCCATGCTTCACAATGGAAAGCCCCAGACCTGTTCCGCCGGTCTGTCTGGAATGGCTTTTGTCTACCCGGTAAAAGCGCTCAAAGATCCTGCCCTGTTCACTCTTCGGGATTCCGATCCCGTCATCTGCCACACAGTAGAACGGATGCCCTTTCCGGTTGCCTACCATGATCCGCACATGACCATTCTGTTCTGTATAGCGAACTGCATTGTCTGCAATATTAAAAAGCATCTCATAGAGTACATGGCGGACACCCTTGATCTTCTCTGCACTTCCGGCAAGCTCAAGGAAAATATTTTTCTTTCCGGCAGGATGTCTGAGATTATTTCTTACGTCTTCCGCAAGCTCATAAAGATCCACCTCTTCAAAGGAACCTCACTGTTGCTTTCATCCAGTCTGGAAAGCTGGATGATATCCGCTACCAGATTGGAAAGTCTTATTGATTCATGGTAGATCCTTCCGGAAAATTCCCGTATATGATCTGCCGGAACCATGCCGTTCATCATAAGCTCCGCATAACCGGAAATGGACATCAGCGGGGTCTTCAGCTCATGGGAAACATTTGCAGAAAATTCCTTCCGGATCTCCTCTGCCTCCTTCAGTTCTTTTACCTGCTGCCTGATCTGGCGGTTCTGTTCATCCACCCGCACAAGAAGGGGACGCAGCTCCTCATAGCACACATTGTTCAGCGGATGCTCCAGATCCAGATCGTTGACCGGACGGATCAGCTCTCTGGTCTGTCTCTGTGCAAAAACAAACTCCAGGATCAGTACCAGGAGCATCAGAAGTCCCAGCACAGCAAGACTTGAGATCCATGTGGAATATATGGAGTCTACGGTTTTTCCTACACGGAGCACGTTTCCGTCATCCAGCTTCACCGCATAATAAAAGGTCTTTTTTGCAAAGGTTTCTGAATAACGGATACTTTCGCTTTTTCCATTTTTTTCTGCCTGTATAAATTCCGGACGATCACTGTGATTTGCCAGTTTTTTCGGAGAGGCCTCAGAATCGTAGAGAACGGTTCCGTCTTTACGGATGAGAGTCACACGACTTGATGATACTGTCCGAAGCTTTTTTTGTGAGAAAGGAATCTCCATACTCATCCATGGCAAGGCAGATATACTGCGCTTCCTCACGGACTCCCCGCTGCATGTATGTGTTTAATTTACTGTAGGTGACCACACTTGCTGCCAGAAACGTGACAAGAACAGCAAAAATGATCATAATGCTTGTATGATGCAGAATTTTCTTTTTCATACATGATCTCCGATCCGGTATCCCACGCCACGCACTGTCTCAATCAGATTTCCGGCCTCCCCCAGCTTTTGTCGGAGAGTCCGTACATGAACATCTACAGTCCTTGTTTCTCCGTCAAAATCATAGCCCCACACATGGCACAGGATCTGGTTTCTGGACATGACCAGTCCTTTGTTCTCCATAAGATATTCCAGAAGCTCGAATTCCTTTCTGGTCAGCTCCTTCACCTCACCCTGATAGCTGACTTCGTGACGGGACACATTGACACGAAGACCCTTACAATGCAGCTCCCTCTCTTCGCTCTGCCTTGCGCAGCGCCGAAGGACCGCTTTGACCCTGGCTACAAATTCCATCATCCCGAAGGGCTTGGTGATGTAATCATCTGCGCCGCCCTCCAGACCTTTTACCTTGTCAAACTCCGCTTCTTTGGCTGTGACCATGATCACCGGGATATCCCGGGTCCTGGTATCACTTTTCAGTCGTTTCAAAATATTATACCCATCTTCACCCGGGAGCATGATATCCAGCAGGATCAGTTCCGGCATATTTTTTTTCATGGCTGTGTCAAGTTCTGCCCCGGTTTCAAAACCTTCTGCCTCAAAGCCTGTTGTCTCCAGGGTATAGACAAGAAGCTCTCTGATATTTCTCTCATCTTCCACACAGTAGATCATTCTATATCCTCTCTGTTCGTTTTTTTGCCGTTGGCACTTCATAATCGTCTGATCTTTTTTGTTCCATGCCTTCAGTATAACTGCTTTTCTTTTTACTGCACAAGCCCTGGCCGTCTGCTGATACAGATAACCAGGGCATAGCATTATTTCGATATCTTTTATGGCTGCCTGCCGCTGCCATCTGGGCTGCCGCCGGCTCATCCTTTATTTCCGGAAGCTGATACTGATTCCGGATCACCTCCAGCGCACGGTAGAAGGTTTCGTCCGGCCCATGTTTGATCTGCTTCAGGTGCTGATGTGTATCAAAAGCATCTTCATGAACCTGTGTCACACAAACACCGATATTGGAACAGTGATCTGCCACACGCTCCAGGCTGGTAGTCACATCGGACAGGATGAATCCCATTTCAATAGTACATTCTCCGGCGCGAAGTCTCTGGATATGCCGGTACTTCAGTTCCTTGCTGAGTTCATCGATCACTTCCTCCAGTGGCTCGATCTCTCTCGCAAGCTGCACATCCTGATTTTCGTAAACCTTGTAAGCAATATCTACAATGTCTTCCACCGCATGCTCCATGACACGTAACTCTTCCAGCGCCTTATCCGAAAACTTCAGGCCTTTTTCATAAAGCTCCTGTGCGAATTCCATGATGTTCACACCGTGATCGGAAATCCTCTCGAAATCACCGATACAGTGGAGCATGATGGAAACACTGTGACTGTCATGAACGGAAAGATCCTTCTGGTTCAGTTTTACAAGATAGGTTCCAAGTTCATCCTCATAACGGTCTACCTTTTTCTCTGCTTCTTCCACCAGAGCCTTTCCTTCTGCGCTGAAATTCTTCAGAAGGTCCAGGGCGGTAAACAGAGTTCTGTGAGAATCCTCTGCCATTTTTTTCGCTGCATTCCTGCTCTGCTCAACTGCAAATGCAGGTTTCTCCAGAAAACGGCTTTCCAGGATCATGAAATCCGGATCTGCTGCCACCTTCTCCTCCTCTTCCCTTCCTGTCGCGGATAGTAAGACAGGCAAGCTTCTCCAGAGCCTTTCCAAACGGAAGAAGAACAAGAGTTGCCGTGATATTGAAGGCACTGTGCAGGATCGCGATCCCGGCCGGAGTCGCTGCCTGTGCCATAAATGAAAAATGTACTGCTGCATTTATCGCATAAAATACTGCCATGAACAGCATGGTTCCGATCAGATTGAAATACAGATGAACCATAGCCGCACGTTTTGCGTTTTTGCTGGCTCCGATGGCTGAAAGGATCGCAGTGATACAGGTACCGATATTCTGTCCCATGATAATAGGAAGTGCTGCACTGAACGGTACCATTCCGGTAAGGCACAGTGCCTGGAGGATACCAACCGATGCGGAGGACGACTGGATGATCGCTGTCAGCACTGCTCCGGCCACAACTCCAAGGATCGGATTGGAGAATTTCACCAGCATTCCGGTAAACTCCGGTACCTCTGCAAGAGGTTCCACAGCTCCGCTCATGGCATTCATTCCATACATCAGGATCGCAAAGCCTACAAAGATCGCTCCCACGTCCTTTTTCTTCTGGCTTTTGTAAACATGATCAGAACCACGCCGATCAGTGCCAAGATCGGTGAAAATGACGTCGGCTTAAAAAGCCGGATAATAAAGTTATCACTCTGGATACCTGTAAGACTTAAGATCCATGAGGTTACGGTAGTACCGATATTGGCACCCATGATGATTCCCACAACCTGGGACAGCTTCATGATTCCCGAGTTTACAAAACCAACGACCATAACGGTAGTTGCCGAGGATGACTGGATCACTGCAGTCACACCCATTCCAAGAAGAACGGCTCTGATGGGATTGGAGGTAAGTGTCTCCAGGATCCGCTCAAGCTTTCCGCCTGCAACCTTCGCAAGCCCCGTCTCCCATTAAGTTCATTCCATAAAGGAAAATGGCAAGGCCTCCAAGCAATGCCAATACGCTGAAAAAGTCCATGATTCTCTCCTTCACTTTCTCTTTTTGATATGTTTGATTTCCTTTTTTCTCATTTCAACGATTTTCATAATAGCGGCCTATTGTAAAATTTTCCCCACTGGAATGTAAAATCTGTGTAAAAAAATAAAACAGAGGATCCTGTTACGGGAAACTGATTTCCCGTC
>ENA-OUNH01000315-OUNH01000315.1-human-gut-metagenome-genome-assembly--contig:-NODE-315-length-15942-cov-5.440405_pt1 | contig 15942 bp, 18 predicted proteins | sample MGYA00242806_ERZ504814 | MGnify/ENA primary metagenome ERZ504814 (study PRJEB26092, sample SAMD00036389) | human gut metagenome | host: Homo sapiens | study: EMG produced TPA metagenomics assembly of...
ATATCCATGACAAAACTATCAAATGTTGCTTTATCTGGAACTTCAATAATTTTTGACATAAATCTTTTACATATAGTATATCTTCAAATGCATCCGGATTTCCCCACATTTCTATATCTTTTCTATTTTCTACTTGATTAATCATATATCTATATGCAACCAATTTCTTTTTGCACTCTACATAATAATAAGTATCTGGATGATATAAATAAACATTTGGCAATCTAAATACAAAATTTTTAATTCCATATTCTTGTTTATAATACTCCATAGTATCTACTATCATACATTTTGTAATAGCATAAAATGCATGATCTCCTGTATATTTTAATTTTCTCGGTAATTGAGGCGAAAATATCTCTCCTTTTCCCCAATATCCTGCCATTTCCGCCCATGTTTGAGTATATAAAACTCTATCTACTCCGACCTTTCTAGCATATTCAAGAATTCTCAAAGATCCTTTAATGTTCGTTTCTACATATATAAATGAATCATATTTTTTAAATATGCTGGTAAAATTCCAGTTAAATTAACTACTGCATATACATCTGTGGTCGGAAATTTTTTAAAATCATCCTCATTGCAAATATCAACTTGTATATATTCGATACCATTATTCTGAAAAAAATCTGTATTTTTTCTTCCAACTGCAATAATTTCATACTAATCTTCTATTCTAGTTTTACAATAATCAACAAAGTATGCTCCTATATTTCCGGTTTATAAATATTACTTCCTACAAATTTTTAATTCATAAGAAATAATACATATTTAGTATACACTCTATTATTCTACGGCGTCAAATGATATCGAACATTTATTCTTATTTTGTTTATAATCTTTTTTCCGAAATAGCTTCTTACAAATAATCAAGCAACTTGCTGCTATAATCATTAATACTATACTATAAATCATTCCCGATCCTTGCATAATCAATACTGGTGAAAGTGAAACCAACACCATATCCATAAATGAAAGGAAAATCCATGCAAATCCAAAGTCTTCCAATACTCCTGACTTAAATTCCGGATCTGTAATTCTCAATAGGATTACTCCTGTTGCCATTACTCCCGTAGATAATCCTAAGATATAAATTCCTCTTTCAAACCAATAATTCCTAAAAAATCTTGGAGATATAACCCAGAACCATGTAAACACAAATAAAAATCCTACTGCAGCCATTACAACAATTGGTACTAAATATTTCAATACAATACTAATATTAATTGATGCCACACCAAATGCCACCAAATAATCTGTTGCACTACTTCCAATATGAGTAATGATCTTTTTATCAACATATCCGTCCAATTTTAATAATTTCAAAATCCCTTGGAGTACAACACTACAGATTAATGCAATCCCGTAAACAGGAAATGATACAGACGGAATCAGTATTTTCAATTCATTATTAATCAAATATGCTGCCCCAACAGCAACCATCAATAAAGTAAGATGCCATGTTAACGTATCAATTGACATTGCGTTTACTGTATTTTTTCCAAATTCAGTCTGATCTTCTTCCTTAACTAATCCTGTCAGCATTTCCTCTGGTAATTCATTTACATCCTTTATGATCGCTGTTTTCCCTTTTCTTGCTCCAATATTGATGACTGCTACACCACCAAAAATTCCACCAAGTAATCCGATCGTTGCAAATGTTTGCCCGATACTTGTCGCATCAGACCACCCATTCTCTGCCAATACACTTCCGATTGCAGCAGCTGTCCCATGTCCACCTACAAAACCTGCCGGTAACATCAATCCAAATGCTTTATTGATTCCTGTAAAAAAGATTGGCAATACCGCTACACCTATCAGAATAAAAATTGCAAACTGTAAAATTTCAGCAGACGCATTTACCAGAAAACTGTCTCCTACAGATTCAAACATTGATTTAAATGTAACCTTTGTTTTACTTCCAATAAACATTGAGCCAAATACAAATGCAATCAATATTCCTGCATATTCTGATATCTCACTACTAAAAGGAATTACATTCAAAAACTGTTTTCCTAATAACAAACCTAAAAATCCTGCAACCAGTGCTGACGGTATGTATAATTTCTGTATAATTTTTATTTTTGTACGAATGATTTTTGCAATCAGCATTAATGCTGACATAATGCATATATCATAAATAATATTAACTGCATGAATTTCCATCATCCACTCCCTTCATTTAATGACAAGTATTTCCATACTCAACATCTATATCTGTTGCTGTAATATACTCTTCATATTTTCTTGCAATAATCATATTATGTTTAAAATGACAATCTTCAATTTCTTTGTTCATAAAACATTTCATATGATTCTCTACGTAATCATATCCTGCCATACATGAAAATTCACATCCGGCAGAAAATCTTGGATTGCACTCCACAAAATGATATGTACCATTTTTATCTAGAATGTATTCAAAATTTACATCTCCTAAGACATTTAACTTATCTGCTAATATTTTTGAATTTTCTTCCAGTTCTTCATCTTTGTATACATGAACTGTTGTTGAACATCCGTGAGGTGTTGAAATTAATTCTCTTCTTGTCATAGCTACTACTTTATGTGGATCATCCTGTCGTACAATTTCTACCATAACCAATGGACCTTCAATAAATGGTTCTACGATATAAACTTCTTTATCTGCAGTAAGAACAAATTCGTCCCATTCCTCTTTGTTATAAATGTATCTTAACCCTTGACTGCTTCTTCCATTATATGGCTTGCAAACAACTGGAAAGTCCCATTCTAATTCTTTAATGTCTCTAAGCATCTCTGTTGGAATAGATTGCGTACCTGGACACTCTTTTTCTATAAAATCTGCTAAAATCTTCTTATTTCGAATGATATCCAGTGCTTCTTTCGGTGAAATACATAACGTAATATCTCGTTCTTCAAACCATTCTCTATTTACATTCAGCAGATCAATTTCATAATCAATCATTGGTAATACATAATCAATTTCTTCTTTTTCACAGATTTCATGAATTGTAGTTAAATAATTTTCCTGATCTGCTACTGGTGGTACTTTGTAAAATACATCTACTTCGCATGATTCCACGATCCATTCTTTTGGATAAATGTTACAACCTACAATTTTAAATCCCATCCTTCGTAAACTCTTGATTGTTATATCTGTTGCTACAGAACCTGTTGACGTAATCAATGCTGTTTTCATATCAATTTTCTCCTCTTATTTATTTTTCTGTTATCTGTATCTTTATTTTCTACATCCAATAATAATATCACAAATTCTATCAACATCTTCCAATGCTAAATCTGCATATAATGGCAAAGTCAGTACTCTTTTACTAATATGTAAAGCAACTGGTGTCTCATTTGGATCATACTTTCCATGAAAACAATCAAACGTATTCGTCAATGGATAAAATATTTTCTTGCTCCTATTCCATGTTCCGCTAATGCATCAAACACTTCATTTCTTGTAGCTCCAAAAGTCTTTTCATTGAATACCACTGGAAAATACGCATAATTAGGTTTCACATCCTTCTGTACAGGATTTAACTGAATTCCTTCAATACCTTTTAGATGCTCTATATATCTCTTTACAACATTTTCCCTTTTCTTAATCTCTGCATCTACATGTCTTAAATTACAGATTCCCATTGCAGCACAAAATTCATTCATTTTTGCATTTGCACCAATTCCATCAACTTTTTCCGGTCCTCGGATTCCAAAATTCTTTAATCGATATAAATCCAGTCCAAATTCCTTATCTCTAAAGCAAGCTGCTCCACCTTCAATAGAATTATATACTTTTGTTGCATGAAAGCTAAAGCAAGATACATCTCCAAAAGATGCTATTCCCTTTCCTTTATACTGTACTCCAAAAGTATGTGCCGCATCATATAATACCTTTAATCCATATTTATGTGCTATTCTTTCTATCTCTTCCACATTACATACATTTCCATAAACATGTACTGGAACAATTGCACTTGTTTTATCTGTAATTAAGCTTTCAATCTTAGAAACATCAATCGTAAAATCATCCCCATTAATATCACAAAATACAGGTTCTAATCCATTGCGCACGATCGCATGCGTTGTTGATGCAAACGTAAATGGTGTAGTGATAACTTCGCTTCCTCTTGGTAAATTCATCGCCTGTAAAGACAATTCAATTGCCATATGTCCATTTGTAAAAAGATCTATTTCATTTACCTTTAAATATTCTTTTAACTCTTCTTGTAATTTCTGATGTTTTACACCCATATTGGTCAGCCAATGTGTATCCCAGATATCTTTAATTTCATCAATGTATTCATCTAATTCTGGCATAGATGACTTTGTAACTAAAATCTTATTCAAAGTTTTCTCCTTTCTTTGCCTCCTGATTTTTCTAACAACTTATACCTTTAACTTCTTACATCTTTACTATGTACGATTTTTTATCGTTTCTTTAAAATATAAAAACGCTGGATTTCTAAAAATAATAGATTCTAATAAATAAATTAAGCCACCTGTTACTATCTGAAGAATCATAATATAAATATCACTTATTTTTAAAAATGATATAGGATAAACAATTACTGCCATTCCCATCGCCATTGCAAACGACGGCAATAAATCTTTCAATTGCTCAAAATATCCATACTTAAGTAATTCCAAATTAGGTGAAGTATTGATAAATGTTGCAATAATGTCTGTTACAATCAAACTAGCCGCCATTGCCAATGGACTAATCCTCATTGAAATTAACAATGCTATCAATCCAATCCCCTTTTTCATAATTTCAAGTTTTAAAACAAATCACTTCGTCCCATAGCATTAACCGCCTGTAAGTTTGCAGTATGAATTGGCCATAATCCATATGTAAAACAAAATATTCTTAAATATGGAACACAATTTAACCATTTATCTGTTAATATAACTCTTACCATCGGTTCTGCTATTACCCCCAGTCCGATCATTAATGGCCACATAACATACGAACTTACTTGTATAACTCTTCTAGTCATTTGTTTTACTTTTTCTCTATCGTTTTGGTATTGCGACATAGCTGGAAATAAAACACTCCCTATTGCTGTATTAACATTACTCACTATTAAATTTGGATATTTATCGCCCTGATTATAATAAGCCAAATCTGAACTAGTATATAATTTTCCTATAATCATAGTTCTTAATTGTCGATATCCTGTATCTAGCAAACCTGATACTAACAATTTCCAACCATAAGAAATTAACTTCTTTGCCCTTTTCCATGAGCATATTAATTTTGGTCTCCATCGAACAGTAATCCAAAGCACAATTGTGTCAATACAAGTATTTGTTAAATACTGTGCTATTAATGCCCACACTCCTGCACCATGATATGCTAAAATAATACCTACAACTCCTGAAATCATAGTTCCAAATAAGGTAGACCAAAAAAATCTTTTAAACAACATATTTCTTGATACATATGCCTGCTGTACCGAATTAATTGATGCAATTGGTATCCTAATTGCAAGTACCCTTAATCCCGGTTGTAACACTGGCATATGGTAAAATTCTGCAACTAATGGTGCTATTAAAAACAAAACAAGATACAAAACAATTCCAATAATAATATTAATATAAAAAACAGATGAAAAATCTATATCGTCTGCATCCATTTTTTGAATTAGTGCATTTCCCAATCCATTATTTACGAACACATCTGCTATTGTTATAAATACCATCACTAAAGCAACAGCACCATAATCTTCTGGTAATAATAATCGTGCAAGGACAATTGAGACTATTAAACTAATAGATTGAGCCACAATTCTTTCACTAAATCTCCAAAAGAAGCCAAAAATTACCTTCTTTTTCATTCCCTCACCTTGCATTATTTTTCCTCCAACAATTTAATCTGTCCATTTGTTTTTAGTTGATCTAACGTATGTTTCCATATTTCACATACTTTTTGTGCACTAATTTCTTCATACATTTTTAATTTTGGATCAAAATAATATTTGGAAAATTGTTCAAAACTTTCTCCTTGTATATTTTCTGTATAATCAATTTTAACATTATTTCTTTTACAACTCTGAGCAATATTTCCTTTTTATTGATATAAATCTTTTTTTGAAAAATGTCAGTAAAGCCCAATTCCCCAATCCATTAGAATAAATATTATCAATAATTGCAATATCTATCCCATGTATTCTTCTTGCATATTCTTCATATGTAACGAAATCTTCCCAAAATTCTACCTTATTTTTTCCAAAAATATTCAATGCTTCTTCTTTTATTTTTTCTGCATTCTCTGCGTCTCCATATGCCAATGGTAATACTACTGTTATATTTTCCTTTTTATATTTCTTTAAATATTCAAATATTTCAAAATGCCGGTCAGCTTTTGCACTATTATGTCCTACTAATACCCTAACACTAGTATTTTCTTTAATTTTCTCATTGGCTATCTTTTCTAACTTAGGATATCTCATAATGTCATATCCATATCCTAAAATACATGTTGGAATGTCATTTCCAAATACATTCTCTACATTTACTCTATCAACATCATCGGCAATCCCTATCGCTTTAAATTTATGTACTTTATTTACATACATTTTATTTAATATTCTCTTTATATTAGCAACAAAAATATTATCATTTTTAATATCCAAAGGTCTGATATCATGTCCCCATGTACGCCAAATAATTTTTTTGCTATTTTATTGGGTATCCTTATAACTTGTCTTTTTTTTAAAGATAATGGATGTAAAAAAATAAAACTTGCTTTTTCTCCATATCTATTTAACATATTTTTTTCTTCAACTAGACAAACATTTTTATATTCTTTTAAATTTTCATATACTCTTTTAAATGGTGTTATAAAATAATGTTCTTCTTTATTAAAATATATTTTTCTTTATTTATCATTTCTACTAAATTTTTATAAAACTTAAGATCATCCATCCAAAGAATATGTAAATATTTAATTTTTTTCATTTCCATATATCATGATATGTTTAAAAAACATTTCTCCTTTCTATGTTTCACTCATTAATTTTATACATAGGCTATTTTTATAATACTCTAAAAAACTATCCTTTTCATTAAATAAAATACAATAAAATGGTAAAGTTCTATATGATGAGAATTGGCAATCGATTAAATTTGCAATTGCTATCATTAATAATATTAATAATATATATTTATTTTCATATTTGATTGAAAGCCATGTCAATATTGCCCACATTAATATTATTCCTATTCCTATTATGATTCCACTCTGAATAAACGTCACTATATAACCATTATCTACAGTATTATCAGCTAATTTTCCCGCATATGTACCTGCATTTTTCCCATGCCCTAAAATTCCAATACCATAATAAAATAATGCATCATGTGCTAATGAAATTCTATGATTAAAAATTGCATCTAATAATTGCATTATCCCACTGTTTTTACTATAAAATGCTGCAAGTAAAAAACTAATAATTGTACACATTGGAAATATAAATACCCATAAATATCGATAGATACTTGACCTTTTATTAAAAATATATACTGTTTTTATATTTTTCATTATGACATACATAAAGCATGTCAATACTAATAATAATAACGGAGTCCTTGCATTACATTTCTCATATACATATAATCCTACAATCAATATCAAAAAAATTTCATAGTATTTTATCTTATCTTTTTTCTGAACAATATACATAAAAAACAAATACAGTACCGTTAATGGTACCTGATTAGCATTAAAAAAGCCCATTGATACTCTTTGATATTCACCTGACCAAAAACTTACTTCTAATTGTCTTGTGACAATAGTATTTTCTATTATTCCTAATAAACTTGATAAATATACAAAACAATATGTAAACAATGTAGCTTTTATTGTAATTTTGAATATTTTCTCCAACGACTTATTCTTTGATGCAATCACAATAAGTAACATAAACACTAAAGATATCCCATTCTGCTTTATAATAATACTCAATATTAAAAATATTGCAAAACAAAAACTATAAATCAACTTATATATATCAATCTTTTTATTTAAGAAAATGATTCCTAGCATACCTAACGTAACTAATATTCTCATCAGAAATAATATTTTCCCAATTCCATTTATGTTACAATAATTAGATTCCGACAATATCACATCTGCCAAATAAACACCGTACATTATGTAAAATAATGAACTTTCAAAGCTATATAATATTTGCATTTACCTTCTCTCCTCTATTTTACATGTTGTTTTCAAAATTTTTTCTAATTGTGCACAAGAATTATTCCAATTTAATTTTTCTACTGTTTTGATAGCATTCTCAATAATATTATTTCTCAAATCCTTATTGTTCAAAATTATATCAATATTCTCTCTCATTTGCTTCAAATTTCCTGGCTCTGAGATCATCATATTTTCTTCATTTTTACCAATATCTAGCACAAAACCTGTATTAGTTCCCACAACTATACATCCACATGCCATTGCCTCTAATGGTGTTAATCCCCATCCTTCTTCTAAACTTGGAAAAAGAAATATATCCGCATCTGAATACAAATCTACTAGCTTTTGTTTCGTTGGATTTTGATAATATTCTACATAATTTGGAAGATTAGAATTGTCACACATTCCAAACATACACAATTTACATTTGTTATACTTTGCACTTACTTCTTCAAATACCTCCAAACCATATTTAATACCTTTTTTGGTAATTTATGGTTTAACATTAGAAACTTAATTTCCTCTGTTTTTTTTCTCTTTTCATCTTATTTTGGTAAATATTTGTATCTAAACCGTTAAAAACAACTGGAAAAGGTCCTATATCTAGTTCTTCTTTTAATTTATTGTTAATCCATGATGAAATAACTATTTTGTTTAATGGTAATTTATACGTTTCTTTAACATATTGCTCATTATCCCAGACTTCAAAATCTTGAATAAAATAAAACTTTTTTCCTTTATCTTTATTAAGTTTATTCACTCTATATGCAGATGGCCATGATGTAGCAATTACTGCATCAGCTTCTTTCATAAAAAAATTATTAATGCTTAACACATATTTATCATATTCTTTTTTATTCTTTTTTAATGTAATAATGGATTTCACAGTACAATATACACAATGCATTAAATTCTTAACCCTCGATTTATATCGATGCATATTTCTTCCTATAATTTCTTTATAAATCGTTACTGTATGTCCTTCTTTTCTTAATAGTGATGCATATTTATATACAACATCAATTCCTCCAGAATTCCCCATTGCTGGTAGAACGAAATTAATCTGCATAATTTCTTTCTCCTTTTATCTGATAAGCTTTTATCCAACCCTTAATAATTGCTAATAGTTTATCTTTTTTATTATCTTCATATAATAAAACCACAAACATTAGTCCAAAATTTCTAAAATTTCCCCTTAAAAAATGTAACCATAAATGATGTTTTAATGGATAATAGACATTATTTTGAGCGATATAAAATTTTCTGAATGCTGAATGCCCATTAACTATTACTTTCCAGAAAAGAAATCTTCTTTTTTCACTTGCCCCTATCTCATGTAACAACTGAACATCTCGAACCTGTATAACACCATATTTATTTTTTCTCATTCTATAACAATACTCAAAATCAACCGAATCAATAAACATTCTTTCATCATATCCACCAATTTGTTTCCATGCTTTTAAATTTCGAAAAAGCGCCTGATGTTATACATGTATTTACATGTTGGATTTTCTTTACTGGATTATGACCTATAATTCCAACATTTCTATCCTTTATAACTGGTGCAACAATTCCCAATCTTTTTTTATCATCAAGTATTTGCTCATCTCTTTCACAAAATCTTCATGACATACAGAATCTTGATCTAAACTCAACATCCATTGATATTCTTTATTATAACCCCATTTCATTAATACATTTAATGCCACCGCTATACCTTTATTTGTTCGTCCTTCTATCAAAAAACATTATTATATTCTTCTATTAATTTCTTTATTTGTTTTATATTTTTTGATCCATTATCAAAAAGAACTACTTCTTTAAGCTGTGGTGAGATTGCATCTATATTCTGTTTTAATCTTATGATTTCTGGATTAAAAGTTACAATTCCAGCATATATTTTACTTGTCAGCATCTTTTTACTTCACCCAAACTTCTGTTTTTCTTGCTAAACCTCTTCCATCTCTAATACCCTTCATTGCTGCTCTTAGTACTTCCATTTTTTTATCTGCTCTTAAAATACTTGGCAATACAAAACAAATAATAAATCCCCCAAAATTATGGCAGTGATAATTTTCTTCATATCCAACAATTCCATAATTTTTATACTTTTTATTTAAATACAGTACATTACGACATGTATAATATACTCTTAAAGGATATACTTTTTTCTTATAAGAAAGCTTTCCGATATTTTCTTTATGCAACATTTTGCTTAACTTAATAAACATCTTAGCAGTCCATGTATTCTTTGGCTCAATGTCTCCAAACTCATGATTTAGTATTAAATAATTTAATCGTAAAATTTTATATCCATATAATCGTACTTTCTTACAATATTCATTATCAACTAAATCAATAAATAGTTTACTGTCAAAGCCTTTTACATCTCTCCATATTTTAACATTTGTACAACTTGCAGATGTAATACACATGTCTATTTCAGAAATTCCTTCTGTTTCCTCTAATTCCAGATATTTTCTTCTACGATCTTGTATCTGAGGACAAATAATCGCTACATTATCTTCTTCAATATACTTGCTGTATTCTTTGACCAAATTTTCAGGGCATACAGAATCCTGATCTAATGTAATAACCCATTTATAATTTTCTTTTTCTGCACAAACCATAATTTGATTCAGTGCTCTGGCAATTCCCATATTCTTAGAATTTACAACTAGCTTAACACAATTTTCATCATAGCTTTTTATGATTTTAATAATCTTGTCGCTCTCTCTTGATCCGTTTTCTATAATAATTAATTTATCTACTTGACTTAAAATGCTATCTATATTTTCTTTAAATCTTTTTATATCTGGATTGTATGATACAATTCCCGCTGCAAATGCTTTGTTCTTATTACACATGAGAATATTCTCCTTATCAACTTCTTTCGAACATCTTTTTAACAATATTTTCTAATCTCTCATTAAATTTTTCATTATTATTCTCTAATTCAGTAGTCATGCTTTTTGCAATCTTATCATATCTTAAAATTGCCTTTTCCAAATTTTTAATATTCTTTATAACAATAATATTTCCATATCTTTCTTTCACCGCTGTAGAAAATTCTACCTGATGATTATTGACATGTTCATTATATTTTTCTGTCGTGGCACAACAATCGGAATTTTTCCTATCTGCAGTGGCATAATAAAACTAGAAGGTCCTCCATGTGTAATCACAATATCTGCCTTTTCTACATTTTCTAACATTTGATCATACGGAAGCAATTCTGACCATGTGCAGTATTTTGGTTCATAAGTGCAGTAGCCAGTCTGCATAATAACTTCATCTTTGATGATTCCATTTTCCTTTAATCTGTCAATTTCTTCGATTAGACGGTTAAATTGTTGTTCGTGTGTTCCTACTGTTACAAATATCAAAAGAATACCTCCTAGAATATACTTCCTAAATTAATTGCTTTTGGATAAACTTTTTTCATCTCATCCCACTGTACAATAAATTCATCAACAATTGGATAAACCAGTTTACCTGTTAATGTTGGTTTGTCAATTCGATCAAACACTTCAATATAAATCAATTTCTTTCCCATTAATTTTGCAATATAGAAAAATGGCACTGCAACTGCTGCCCCTGATGATATCACAAGATCTGGTTTTTCTTTTCTCAAAACTCTTAGTGCTACAAACGTATTTTTTATTAAATTTTTAATATTCCTGTTTGTCGGAAAATAACATGGATATACTTTTTCCCCTTTTAACATACTCTTCGCATCTTCTTTATCGAATGTAACCCAGAATCGTTTTTTATTTTCCCAGAAAGGCTTTAACATATATAAATGTGTTAAATGTCCTCCACTAGACCCAACTAAACATACCTTCATATTTCTACCTCGTTTACTATCTTGCTCCATCACTATGCAACACAACTTGAACTGTCTTCAAAATAATCTCAATATCTCTCTTCAAAGACCAGTTCTTAATATATTCTACATCCATAGAAACAATTTCTTCAAAGTCCGTAATATCACTACGTCCACTTACCTGCCATACTCCAGTTAATCCAGGAGTCATACTTAATCGACGTTTGTGATATCCTTCATACTGCTCAAATTCATCCACCGTTGGCGGTCTTGTCCCAACAAGGCTCATATCACCTTTTAATACATTCCAAAACTGCGGCAATTCATCCAAGCTTGTCTTACGAATAAACTTCCCTATCTTTGTAATTCTTGGATCATCTGTCATCTTAAACATCAGACCATCCATCTCATTTTGTTCCATCAGCTCTTTTTTCGTTCCTCTGCATCTGCATACATAGACCGAAATTTATAAATTTTAAAAATACGTCCATTTCGCCCAACTCTCTTCTGTGAAAAAAATAGTGGTCCCGGCGATTCTAATTTAATCATTGGTCCCAGAACAATCGTTACAACTGCTGTAATCAGTAATCCAACAATTCCTCCTAGAATATCCATCAAACGTTTCAGTACAATCATATGTAATGGAATCTCTCTTTGTGCAAATGTGATTGTTGGATACTTACCGATTCGATTAAGATACTTGCTTCCACTTTCTACATCTAATTCGTATAAATTGATATTTAAATCAACTGTAATTCCCATCTCCTCAAATCGTTGCACTAATTTTTGAATCTGTTCATCTGGCTCTTCTGGAATCAGAATAAACACTTCGTCTACTACTTCTCTGATTGCATATTGAAGCATTGTATTCCTGTTTGCGACAATTGGAATATCCATAACTTGCTGTCCTGTCAAATCTTTGTCTGTAATGATAATCCCTGTCACCCATAGATTCCATGTCTTTTCCTTAATGATACTTCTTACCACTTCATCCATTCGATCTGACGTTGTTACAATCAACATCTTTCTTGTGATTGAATTATATGGTCGATACTTTAAAATATACCACCGATAAATCATATGTGATATCTGCATCCACCAAAAACTAAATATCATCGTTGTAAGATAAATAAATCTCGAATAATCTCTTGCATCATCAATCAAATATGCAACCGTCGCCATCAATGCAGCTGTGATCAAGTTTGTTTTGAAATTTGCCCAAAATTCTTTCCAAAATTTCCTTTTAAAAAAATTCTGATTTGGATCAATTACCAAATACACAATCGTTAATACAAAAATAGCAACTAACCAACGATAAATCACTCGATTATCCTGCGCCCATACCCCATAGATATCCGAATAAAACCTAATATGTGACATTAAAAAATATCCAATTGTAATTCCAAACACATCACCTATATATATGATCAGATTTTGTATCTGTGAACGTTTTACTCCCATACTCTTTGTTCCTTTGTTTTATTAATCCTAATTTCTTTTTGCTTTCTTTGTTAAATCTACAAGATAGAGCACAAAAAATACTCCTGCTACAACTACAAATCCACCAACTGCACCTACAGCTAAAAATTTCTTTGTGCTAACTGTCTGTTCTGCCTTTATCTTAGATGGCTGGTCTGCGATTACAAGTTTATTTCTTCCCAAATCTTTCTGTACTACTTTCTGAAATACTGGTAAAACTTCTTTTGAAATCTTCTTCACATCATCTTTATCATCTGATTTTACCTTAATCTCAAGCAATCTTGTTCCATCCACAACTTCTGCTGAAATTGCGTCTTTCACATCATCTTTCTCAATTTTCGTTTTCTTGGCAATCTCATCCACAATCAAATCAGTTTTAATTAATTTCTGATAATCATACGCCAGATCCCCAGCATTATCCCTGATCAACACCTTATCGGATGTCTTAGGCACAGTAACATATACCTGCATCTTAGAACTATACTCTGTCACACTCTTGACCTTCGCATACCCAAATCCAGCTCCAGCGAATACTACCATTCCTATCAAAATAAACACCCACTTTGACAGAATATATTTACACATATCCAATAAATCTACCTCGATCAAATCGACTCTTTCCTTCTGGCTCATAACCCTTCTCTCCTTTTGATTCTTTTTCTCTGTATTTTCTGCCTGTCTCCTTGGCATATATGCTTTATTTTAACATATATATAACATAATTACTACATTCCTGTAACTTTTCTTTTCATCTTACTTTCTTCTCTGGTATTCTTTTGCTGTCTTCACGATCTGAAAGACTCTTTCTGTGTCCATTTTGCTTTCGCAGAGCATTCTGATCCGTTCTCCTAGCCATGTAACTAATTTATCTCTTCTTGATGTTGTGATAGATGGTGATCGTTTTAATTATACCACAAACCATAACACCAAAAAAGAGACAACAAACATCTTCATCTGCTGTCTCTTTTCTTGTGTTTTCTATTCTTACCAGAACTTTGTATTCGTTGTAATATAATCCACTTTCTGTGCAATATAATCTGCGACTCTTTCTGTATCGTCCACAGTCCAAAGTCCTACATTCACTCCACCATCTTTGAATGCCTTGATGTCTGAGAGTGAAATCTTATCACAATTTGCATCTAATTCAATCTTACGTTTCTTGTAATAATTGATCATTCCCTGATCTGGATTGTTTGTTACATGCTGTAATTTTACATTTGTGGATGTTGTTGCGTTATCGTCTAAGACTTTTCTCATCTGTACCATTGTTTCAAAGTCATAGGCGATAAACATATATTCTTTATTCCCCATGATCTGATTTGTTAATGCATACAAATCTTCCATGTTGTTCTTTGTCACTGCCTGCATTCGAGAGTCATTGGTTGTTTCATTTCCGTATTCTACGAATTCCATCTTGATCTCGATAACTGGTACCATGTTGTACTTCTTGCATGTTGTTAAATAATCTTCTAAAGTTGCAACGGTTGTTGCTGATTTTACATTCTTATATTTTGAAATGTTATTTCCAGATTTGATCGTCAGTTTCTGGATCTCTGATAATGTCATATCTTCTGGTTTCTTATCAACTCCGCATAATCTCTTGAATGTCAGGTCATGCTGCAGAATGAATTTCTTGTCTTTTGTCATTCGGACATCTGTTTCTGCTCCCCAGAATCCTGCTCCACCTGCTAATTCATAGGCTTTGATCGTATTCTCTGGTGCTTCGGCACTTAATCCGCGGTGCGCGATAAACTTGGCACTGTTTTTTGTGATCGGTGCTACAACAGTTACTTTGTAACTGTTTTTCTTCTTTGATCCATCGGCTGCTGTTGCTGTAATCGTTGCTGTTCCGACTTTCTTTCCTGTTACAACTCCACTTGTGCTGACTGTTGCCACGCTTGTGCTAGAAGATTTGTATGTTACCTTTTTATTTGCTGCGTAAGTTGGTGTTACGATCGCTAGATTGCTGACCTTTTTCCCTTTCTGTACGGCTACGCTTGCTTTTGCAAATGTGATCGCTGTCACTTTCTGTTTCTTTACTGTGACTTTACATGTTACTTTCTTTGATTTTTGTGATTTCACGTAACATGTGATCGTTGCTTTTCCTGCTTTGACAGGTGTGACAACTCCTTTTGCACTGACTTTGGCAATCTTCTTATTACTTGTTTTCCATCCAAGCTTCGCTTTGGATGCTTTTGCTGGTGTGATCTTCACTGCAAATCTCTGTGCATTTCCAACATACATTGTCTTTCTATATGCTGACCATTTGATCTTTGATACTTTCGTTGCTGCGGATACTGGAATCAAGCTTGTCATAAGAAATACACCTAAGATAGTGATCACTGTGAATCTCTTTAATCCTTCCTGTAATCTATTTTTTTTACGTTTTCATAGTTCCTCCCATCATTTAACATTTTTGTAACATTTGTCTAAGGACCATTTTATC
>ENA-OUNH01000316-OUNH01000316.1-human-gut-metagenome-genome-assembly--contig:-NODE-316-length-15869-cov-6.783509_pt1 | contig 15869 bp, 16 predicted proteins | sample MGYA00242806_ERZ504814 | MGnify/ENA primary metagenome ERZ504814 (study PRJEB26092, sample SAMD00036389) | human gut metagenome | host: Homo sapiens | study: EMG produced TPA metagenomics assembly of...
AAATTAAAAAAATTAGCATATTTTTTAATTTTTTATGTTATACTTCTATTATTATTAAAATTCACTTTATATTTTTAAGGAGGACAACTATGGATTATCACATTTTAAAAAAATATCGATATACAAACCGAAATCAATTTGAATCTATCTATTCTTCCCGATATGAAAATGAATTAGTATTACATTATGATTTTGAAATTCATGGTTTTCCATGCTTTTCACTCCCAACTACCGAAATTTTAAATTTAACATCAAGAATCTATAAACTTACCCAGACTTTAATCTATTTAAAATCAAGACTCCCTCAGATTGCTCTGGAACAGTATACTCAAACCTGTCTTATAGATGAAGTAAAACTTACAAATGAGATTGAAGGTGTAAACAGTACTCGACGTGAGATCCAAGATATATTAAATACACAATCGATCACACAAAAAAATATGCGTCTTTATGGATTAGTTCAAAAATATAATTTACTAAAAAATTCTGAAAAAATTTCAATTCATAATTGTTCTGACATTCGAAATATTTACAATGAATTAGTGAGTGAAGAAATTAAAAATAATGATCCTTTGAATCTTCCAGATGGAATTTTTTTTCGAAAAAAATCTGTTTCCGTTTACAGTCCACATATGAAAGAAATTCACCGTGGAATATCTGGAGAAACCGAAATTATTGCCTGTATGGAAAAAGCTTTATTTATATTGCATAATAAATCCATTCCTCCTTTGATTCGAATCTCCGTCTTTCATTATCTATTTGGATATATCCATCCATTTTATGATGGAAACGGAAGAACAAATCGTTTTATCAGCAGTTATCTTTTATCCAAGGAGTTAGAGCCTCTGATCAGCTATCATTTAGCAAAAACAATAAAACAAAATATTTCCAAATATTATAAAAGTTTTGATTATACAAATGATACTGATAATCGTGGTGACCTGACTGGTTTTATTACAAATTTTCTAGAAATTATTCTTGCATCCATTGAAACATTAATCGATTCTCTAGAAGACAAAATAGAACGTTTGCATTATTTCGAGCGAATATTATTGTCTAATTTTAAAGATAAAACGGATTATGGAATTCTTCATTTACTATTACAGAATTCTTTATTTGGTCTGGAACCATTGTCTGCCAGAGAAATTGCTGAAATGCTTGATAAATCTTATGTTACGATTAATAATCGTTTGAAGAAAGATTCCATCAAAACACTATTACGATCTGATATACCTCATAAATATGATTTGGATTTAGATCTTTTAAAAACTTTATGATTAGATAACAACAAAACACGAGACTGCTACCTTCTATGGCAATCTCGTGTTTTTATTTTTCAGAAAAAACTATACGCTACTATTTATTTTTTCATTATTTCACTTTGCAAGATCTTACTGCACTGTATGCACCGTAAACTTTAGATTTTCCTACTGTCTTGTATGCACGTACTTTTACAAAATATTTTTTCTTTGCTTTTAACTTCTTGATGACTTTCTTATATGTCTTGTAAGATTTTACTGTGTATGTCTTTGCACCTTTGAAGTTTTTCTTAGTTGCGATCTTGATCTGGTATCCAGATACGTTTTTGTCTTTCTTCCATGTAACTGTTAATTTTTCTTTCCTGCTTTTACTTTTACTGTCTGTTTCTTAACTGTTACTTTTTTGACTGGTTTTACTGCTGGTTTTGTTGCTGTTGTTGTAGCTGCAGGCTTTGTTGCTGTTGTTGTAGCTGCAGGCTTTGTTGCTGTTGTAGCATCTGATGGCTTTGTTGCTGTTGTATCTGACTTGTTTGTATATGTAAATTCTAATGTCTTATTATATCCAGTCGCTGTTACAACAATGTTATATGTACCTTCTGCTTTTAATGCATCTGCTGTTGTCACCAATGTTCCATCTGCATTGATCAATTTTACAGCTCCTTTTCCTGATGCTGCATACTCTTTTCCGTTCACAGAAACTTTCTGAATATTTTTTACAAAGTTTGCAAAATCATCTGCCTGCACATCTTTTGCTGCCACTAATGCAGGTGCTTTAACATCATTGTTATATGCTGCTACAACATTATCTGTAGTTAAGGTAAAACTTGTGCTAAATGGTGCATATTTTGAGCTTTTATCTGTTACATTTAATGTATACTGTCCTGGTTTCACACCTGTTGCATTATATTTTAATGTTCCATTTTCAACACTGACGTTTGTTAACCCTTCTGCTGCATATTCTGCATCATACGCTTCTGGTAATGTTGGCACAGTTACTTTTGCACTTCCTGAAGTTACATCTGCATTTTCAACTTTAAATGCACTTGTATCAAACTTATATGGTACATATGTATCATCAATATCATATTTCACTACACCATTTTCTGTATAATATGTTACTGCATCAATTTTTTTCCCATCATAGATGCATAATGTTCTCCAGAAATTGGGCAACCATGAGACTGTGTTGTAAATCCTGTTCCCCATGCAAATTCTGTCCCTTTCCAGATATTTTCTACATGTCTTAATCCATATTGTGTTCCATCAGTTGTTGTGATCACTGCTGCAAGAACTTTCGTATTCCCACTGATCTGATCACTATCCGCAACCTTATCAAAGTTTAAATTTAATTGATAATCTCCATACTTAGATGATGTCTTAAACTTCTCAATTGCTGCACCTTCTACTTTTTTTTCAGTTGCTGTAGTCTTGCCAAAAGAATAAGTCCCATCTTCATTTACAGTTAATTCTTTATAGTACGCTGGTGCTGTACTTAATACATAATATGAATAATCTGCACTTTCAAATAAAGCATCTTTGCCTTTATATTCTGTTGTTGTTTCCTTTCCTTTCATATTTACTGTAATTGAAACTTTAGAATCATCTGTAATTTTTGTTAATTTAGACAGATCTGTTCCTGCTTTGATCTTTACAGGATAAGTGATTCCTGAAATATGCTCTCCAGTATTGTCTGCATGATAAGATCCGTTGGCTAATGTACTTTTTGTTTTTGCCTTTGTTGCTGAAGTTGTCACATCTACTTTCACATTATTGTTATTTAATTCTGCCTTGTAAAAATCAGCATATGGGATATTCATCAACACATAGACATCTTGTTCCTTGTTTGTTTCATCTGCCTTAACAACAGCTACCCCATTGTTAAATACTGCTGGCACACTTACAGGTCCTGCCAACATTGCAGCAGCCATAGCTACTGTTAAACCTTTTTTCCACATTCCTTTTCTCATGTGAACCTCCTTCAAGTTATAATAGTTAATAGCTTCATACAAAAATATAAGTACTGAAATATCTTTGTATATTTATCTTGATTTTTGCATATTCCGAATCTGATTGAGAATTTTTCGCATTTAGTTAGTTTTAGCTAACTGTCATTTTTTAAGAAAGGTGCCTTTATAAGTGATCAGACACCTTCCTATTTCGTCAATTATCTTACAAACTTTGTGCAAAAATACAGACTCCAATAAATAATACAAGCTTCAGGAGAATGATAACGATTTCGTTACCTTTTAATTTCTTACCTGAACCCAGATGGATATTTTGTTTTGGGCACACATCCACACATTGCATACAGTGGATACATTCCCCGCCATTCTTCTGGTCCCTTTTGATCTGATAATCTACAGGGCACTTAATCTCACATGCACGGCACTTTGGAATGCAGTTGCTTCGGTCTCTGTCGAGTACGGAAAACGGCAATGTCGGTAACCATGCAAAGATTGCTCCCATTGGACATAGATATTGGCAGAAAAATCTTTCTTTAAGGCACATACCTACCAGTATAAGTACAAAGATGACCCATCCGGCTAAATAACTGGCGTCTGGAATCTTACCTGTGTACAACATGGAAAATACTTCCCAAGGACTGGTTCCATGGAACTTTTTGTAAATCCTAATGCATAAATCAGCATTAAGACTAATAATACTATATATTTCATTTTCTGAAGTTTCCGTCCTGTTTCTTCTGATACCCACGGAAGCTTCTTTTTTACTTTTTTCTGAACCCATTGGGATAGGGCATACATTCCATCCCCCAAGGTTCCAAATGCACAGGCATATCCGCAGAAGAATCTGCCAAATAAAATGGTAAATCCACATAATGCGATCAGCATTACAAGAAATGCATTCTGCTCGATCGGCTTGCCTGCCCTGATCTGTTCGATCACATACCTCACACCAGAAAATGCTGATGTATATAATGCCGGCATCCATAGGAAAAAGATGATCTGGATGATCTGCCGAGTGAGGCGTCTTAAGTCTCTCTTTTGTCTAAGATTCATTATGACGCCTCCTTCAAAGCATTCTGTACAGCAGCAATGATACCTTTTGAGCTGTATGTTGCTCCGCTGGCTACATCAACATCGGCTGTCTGCTTTTGTTTCATTGTATCTATGATTTTTTTGCATTATCAAAATATGCACTATCTTCATTTTTCGCTTCTTTGATCTGAATGTCATCGATGGAACCATTTTTTATGGTCACACTCACAACGATCTGACCTCCAAATCCCTGACCGCTGCCTTCATAAGTTCCGTCCTTCCATGAACCCGAACCACTGTTCTCAGCTACGATCTTCGCTTCTTTTTCTGCTCGGATCGTTGCAATATTATGATATGCAAAACACACTCCAACGATCAGCACAAGGTTTAGAAGTCTCATTAAGAAATGCTTGTATTTTTTTAATTGTTTCATATCTCTTTTTTGTTCCTCTACCTATTGGTTTATCTTTGAAATTGCGTTCTTGTATGCATTGATCAAGGCATTGCTTGAACATGTTGCTCCTGTTACCACGTCATAATTTTTGAAGTATCCAAACCATTTGCGATCAATTGAGGAACTATCTTTTTTCCGCATCCTTATACCATGATTGCATGCTTTTATCTGACCATTTTATATTTTGGATTCCTTTTACTTTTCCATCAGATGAAACTACAACTTCTATAGTAAGATCATATGCGTCAAAATCTCCATCTTCATCTGGCTCACATACTGCACTTCCTGTATACGTTTGATCTGTCGGTGTTGTTGGTACAGTTGTTGTATTATCCTCAGATGAATTATCAGTATTCGTATTATTATCATTTGTACTATTGTTCGTATTATTTGTTTCTACTGTAGTTTCCGTATCTTTTTTCGCCAATGCTTTCTTTAACGCATCTCTGACTGCTGCCATGATACCTTTTGAACTATATGTAGCACCACTAACTGCATCAACTTTATCTGTATCTGCACTCTGCATTGCAATAATACTAAATGGAACTTCGGACCATGCACGTTCAAAATATGCCGCATCATCTTTTTCATTTTTAACAAGTTTAATCTCTACGATCTTGCTCTTCTTAATGCGGACACTGACAGTGATCTTTCCTCTGAATCCTGTTCCAGTTCCTTCGTAAACACCATCTTTGTATGTACCTGATACTTTCTCTGTTGTATCTTTCTTCGTTGTATCCTTTGTCGTAGATGTAGAACTGCTGTCACTAGACGATTTATTAACCGCTGCTTTGCTTAATGCATTTCGTACCGCTTTGATAATTCCATTGGAACTAAATGTAGCCCCGCTGACTGCATCTACATTTGTACTCTGTTTCTTAACCATCAATGGAAGTAAAATACCTTTTGCACGGTTAAAATACGCTGCATCATCATGATTTTCCAAAATTTTAATTGATTTGATCTTATTTTTTTGATCGTCACAGAAACTTTTACAGTGCCATGATATCCAGATGCTGTTCCAATAAATGTACCATCTTTGTATGTTCCTGATTCATCCGCTGTACCAACACTTCCTGCAGATTTCGCAGAAGATCCGCCTGCTTTTGCGGATGATTTATCTTCTTCCCCTGTTAACGCATTTTTTACTGCCTTAATGATTCCATTTGAACTGTAAGTTGCTCCACTGACAACATCAACTTTTAATGACTGCTTTGCCAGAATATTTTTGATCACACCTGCTGATGCACGATTGAAAAATGCGGCATCATCGGAATTACTTAATACTTTGATCGCTGTGATCTTATGATCTTTTACAGTAACTGAAACCTTTACCAAACCACGATATCCGTTTGCCTGTCCTTCATAAGTTCCATCCTTGATCTTGCTTAGATCAATATCCCCAGCATTTGCTTTCTTTGTTTTCTTTTTCGCTTGTGTCGTTGCAGCTTCTACCTGATTTTCAGAATTATTTTTTGATTTTTCTGACTTTGGTGCCGTATATCCAAAAACACTGTTTCCAACCAGACTGATCACAAAAATCGCAGGCACAAACTGAATCAGATTGACTTTCTTTAACTGATCAATGATCTTCATTTTTGTTTTTCCTTCTCTCTTTCTATCTGTTAACGTTTTATTTTTTTATTACTGTAAAATCACTATCTGAACTAAAATGATCTTTGATTCCTTGTGAAATATATACCTTATTATTTTCATCAACAAGAATCATATTGAATTCTTTGCTGTGTTCCTTCCAGTAAGAAATAGCTTTATCCTTCCCCATAACAAACAATGTTGTTGACAATGTATCAGATAATGTACCATTTTTACTGATGATCGTTACTGATTTCAGATCTTTTTCGGATGGTTTTCCAGTTGCTGGATCAATGATATGATGATAGGTTTTCCCATCTTTCTCAAAGTATCTTTCATATGCTCCAGATGTAATGACTGCTTCATCAGCAGCTTCATATGCACCGATCATACTTTCTGTATCATCTGGTGACTGCACTCCGACTTTCCATCGGCTTCCATCTGTTTTTGTTCCGATTGCCTGTACGTTACCACCAAGACTGATCACACCGCTTTTCACACCATCCTTTTTATAGATTTTTGCAATTCTTTGTGATGTGTATCCTTTAGCAATTCCTCCAAGATCAATCTTCATATTCTTCTCTAATGTCACAACATTTGTTTTCTTATTAATTTTGATTTTCTGACTATTTACGTTTTTCAGAAGTTTCTGAATTTCACTGTCCGATGGCACACGATATTTCTGTGTCGGAAATCCCCATAATTCCACGATCGGATAGATAGAAATATCAAAAGCATCGTTTGATTCTTTTGATTTTTTCTTTGCAAATTCGATCAATTCTAATGTCTGATCAGATACTTTCATTTTTTTCTTCTGATTCAGCTGATAGATCTCACTGTTTTTATCTACCGCTGACCATAGCTGATCTAATCGCTCAATCTCACTCTTAGCATCATCCACTGCTTTTTGTGCATTCTTTCCATATGCTTTCAGATTCATATAGGTGTCCATGGCAAAAACTTGCGCACTTGCTTCCTGTGTACTTGCTTCGCTGCTTGTCTCTGTCTTCTTTGAGTCCTGTTTCTTGGCACATCCGGCGAATGATAATGCCCCTAAAACACCGATCATCGCTATACATAGTAACTTTTTTAGTTTCATTTATTTCATCCTTTTAGGTTAGTATTTGCTAACCTATAGTTTATAATTTTTTAATTTTGTTTCAAGAGTGGTAACTGAGATTTTTTTTCATTAAAAAAGGAACTGTCTTTTCTGACAATTCCTTTTTAATCCCTTTGTTACGTTCTATTCTAACCGTTATTTCTTAATCTCATAGTATCCATTTGTCTTCTTAGTACGCTTGCTTACTTTGACATAATACATTCCTTTTTTCTTTGGAAGCTTTACTGTCTTTTCTAAGTGTTTTGCAGATGTTTTTACTGTCTTAACTGGTTTTTTCTTACCTCTCTCATAGATCGTAAACTTAAATCCACCTTGATCTGCAACTGTTAAAATCTTCAATTTGCTTTGCTTTTTGCTAGATTTTACAGATACTTTATACCAACGGGCTGCTTTTTCATTCATTGTATACATCTCTGTTGCATTTAGATTCTTTGCTTTGGATTTCTTATAGGCAACTTTCTTTTTGGCATAATTTTTTGTCGTATACAACATTGTATTGAGCTGCTCTTTTGGAGCCTTCAATACTAAACGGTAGTTTCCTTTACTAAGTCCATAACCTACTGCAATCTGTGTTTCGTCTTCGTTTGTTGGTTTAAATGACTTTGTTCTTCCGATTGTGATCCATTTTCCTTTTTCATTTTTCTGAACTTTATAGCTTGTATTTCCACCATCTTCTACCATGGATGCAACAACAAAACCTGCAAATCCTCTTTTTGTCATTTTAAATGTGTGATAAGTTTCTTTTTCTTCACCTTTTTGCATATTGAGGTCGTTTTTTGCTAACCCACCACATTCATTTTGTAATACGTAAGCTGTGATCAATCCTTCTTTACAGTTCTTTGGAAACTCTATATAATAAGTTTCTCCTGCATTTACCTGCGCCTTTACATAGGACAGTGGCAATTTCTTGATCATTTTTTATTGGAATCATATAGAATTGCTTCCTGTTTATTATCCCCAACAACTGCCAGTCCTAAAGCTCCTGATTCTACTGGAGTGAGCTTGATCAGATCTGGATTTTTAAAATAATTCTGATCATAATATTTGATCCCGCCAGTCAGCGCATAATATAAGGCATCTTCAAGAGTTCCAAATTTGTATGCTTTAATTTCTTTTTGATTCCATTCTTCCGGCTCTGTTTTTCTTGCTGTTTTCTTCATTACTGTTTTACTCGGAAAATATGATGTAGCTGCTTTTGATACTAAGCCATCCGCTGCTGATACTTTAACCTGCGGACACAGCATCGCTGCTGATATGACTGCTGCCATAAGAATACGAAATGACCTACTTTTCATTTTTTTCATCCTGTTTCCCTCCTTGTGATTCTTAATATGTATATGTTCCCAAATAATATGCCCCTGTTGTTTTGCTTGTAAGTTTCGTAACTTTCACATAATACGCTCCTTTTTTCTTTGGAAGTTTTACTGTCTTAACTTTATCATTCTTTGTGACTTTTACTGTTTTTAATCGTTTTCCCTTTTGATAAACACAGAATTTAAAACCTCCGCCTACAGAATCTTTGGACAACGTAACTGCTTTTCTTTTTTGGTAGATGAAACAGAAACCTTATACCAACGGGCTGCTTTTTCTGTGGAAGTATATATACTGTCAATATCTGATTTTAGATGGATCGCTTTAGATTTCTTATAAGCTGCCTTTTTCTTTGATTTATCCCTTGTATATTCTACATTAATGATCTGATCTTTCGGTGTTTTTAACGCCAGACGATATTTTCCTGCCTCTAATCCATAGAGCACTGTACTGTCATATTTATCTGGTTTTACCGTTGTGCTGTATCCGACTTTTTTCCATGTCCCATTTACATTTTTCTCAATGTATACTCCAACTTTTTCATGTTTCTTTCCGATGGATGTAATATCAAATTGTACTTTTGAGCGTTTCGCTACGGAAAATGGATGATAGGTTGTTGTCCCTTTTCCAAGTTCATAATAACTTTTCTGATTCGCCATGGAAGTAAATTCGGTTTTGATCACACCAGTTAAAATGATCACTTTGTCTATCTTCTCTGGCAGTTTTACATAAAATTCATCTCCTGTTTTCACGATACCTACATATTCTTTGTCCCCGCCATCATTTAAATTATTTACTATAATTCTTTTCTTTGCCGCATCATATACTGGTATTTTTGTCTCATCGTTACTTACGACACCAACCATAAACAGCCCTGGATCTGCAACTTTGATCTTTACCCAGCGGTCACTGCCTTTATAATTCTTATTATATAAATGCATTCCACCGCTCACCAGATATTTCATCATATCTACTTCTGAATCAAACTGATATGCAGTCAATTCCTCTTTGTTCCATTCTTCTGGTTCAACATATCTGGCTGTCTTTTTCTGTGTTATCTTGTCTGTATTAATATTTGTCCTTACATTTGCAGATACTGATGGGCTACACATTGCAATGCTTAAACCTGCTGCTATCAGAACTGCTCCCATTTTCTTGATTTCCCTTCTTGCCATAGAAATTCCTCCTTATATTTTGATTTGGATTAATAATACCCTATTTCATACATTCCATTTGTTTTCTTTGTAAGCTTTGAGATTCTGATATAATATGTTCCTTTTTTCTTTGGCATTTTCGCTGTCTTCGCATTTGCATTTCCTGTTACCTTAATTGTTTTAATTGCTTTTTTCTTTCCCTTTTTATAAATTGTAAACTTGTATCCTCCAGAAACCGTGTTCTTTCCAAGATTCAGAATTCTTTTCTTCTTTGTAGATGTAATACTTATTTTATACCATCTTGAAGTTTTCTCTCCTGTTGTATATATATTCGATGTTTGTCCATCCAGTTTGATCTTCTTTGCCTTTGATTTCTTATATGCTACCTTTTTACTTTTAGAACTGCTTGTATATGAGACTGCATTTAACTGTATTGTCGGTGCTTTGATCGCCAGGCGATATTCACCTTTAGTCAATCCATGAACAAAATCATCATCATAAGATGCTGGCTTGATCTTTACCGTATCATCGATTCTTTTCCATTGTCCGTTTTCTTTCTTTTCGATGTGTGCATAAGTGATCCCACTGTTTCGATCGATCGCTGAAATGTTAAATTCCACCGCAGATCTCTTCTTAATTGAAAATGGATGATATGTGGTACTTCCAGTTCCTGATTCATAATAAGTATCTGATGCTTTCATAGATCCAAATCCATCTTTGATCACACCTGTTGTCACAAATATTTTATCGATTTTTTCTGGCATTTGAAGATAGAAGACCTCACCTGCTTTTGCAAGCCTTCCATATTCCAGATCTCCATCAGATGTCGTTTGAGCTAAAACTTTCTCCTTCGTTGAATCATAGAGATTTACCTTCTGCGATCTATTTCCATCTGTTTGTGTTGCAATTGTAAAATACCCTGAATCTGCAACCGTAATTTTGACCATATGATCCTTTTCCTGAAATTTATCATTGTATAGATGTGTACCACCTGTCTGAAGATAATCTTCAAATTTATCTGTAGATCCAAACTGATATGCTGTGATTTCTGTATAATTCCATTCTTTTGGAGTCGTATATCTCTCTTGCATTTGCATTCTCTGTCCCGCATAAACTATCATCTTGGGACAACTCATAGATACTCCAATCACTGCTGTCATCATTAATGTCGCTGTTTTCTTTAAAATCTTTCTCATGTCTATCATCTCTCCTGCTTGATCATTCTATTACTTCATTATTCGTCACAAATAACCTGATCCATCAAAATATCATGCTCTTCTGTCGGTACCTGATCCATCATTAACTCTTTATAACATACCAGAATCTTTGGAAATGTTACTCCATCTAAAAAACGGTCATAGAATCCTGCTCCATGTCCAAGTCTACGGCCTTCTCTATCTGCACTTACACAAGGTATTACCGCCATATCAATCTTCTCTTTCGATAAGATTGGACACCTTCTGGATGGTTCCATGATTCCATATGCCCCTTCCTCAAAATCATCTAAAGCATGAATCTGTCTCACTTCCATGATTCCTTTCCCGATACACAATGGAACTCCGACATTCTTCCCCTGTTTCAGTGCCAATGCTATCAGCTGCCATGTGTCAACTTCATTTTTCATACTTGCATAACAAAAATAGTTTTTGCCTCTTGAAATTCTTTTAACTCTTTTACCTGTTCAAAAATCGACTGATCTGCTTTTTCTATATAATTTTTGTCTAATTTTTTCATCCATTCTTTTACTTGTTGTCTTGCTTCTTTTTTCGTCATGATGTCCTCCAGTTTTTATAAAATTACGCACAAAAAATGAACCTAATTTCTTAGGTTCATTTTATCATAATTTTCTTTCATTGTATGCTATTTCATTATAATGTTTTATATAATTCCATAATCTTCTCGCCAGTTGCAACATCTTCTGAAAATGCAGTCGCACTTCCTGCTGCTGTCCCCATCTTTAGTGCTTCATTATAATCTCCATTACTTCTTAAATATCCTGTGATAAATCCTGCTACCATGGAATCTCCAGCTCCTACAGAGTTCTTAACTTCTCCTTTTGGACAAGGTGTTATATGAACTTCTCCTTCTTCTGTGATTAGGATTGCTCCATCTCCTGCCATGGAAACTAACACATTTCTTGCGCCTTTTTCCTGAAGTTTCTTTGCATACTCAACAATCTCATCATTTGTCTTTAGCACAACATCAAACATTTCTCCTAATTCATGATTGTTTGGTTTAATAAGGAATGGATGATATTTTAATACGTTTAACAACAAGTCTTTTGTTGCATCTACAACGATTCGGATATCTTTTCCCTGCAGACGTCCCATGATTCTTTCATATACATCTGATGGAAGTGTTGCTGGAATGCTTCCTGCAAGAACTAAAATATCTCCATCTTCTAATTCATCTAATTTCTTAAACATCTGCTCTAATTCATCATCATGAATAACTGGTCCTAATCCATTGATCTCGCTTTCTTCGTTGGATTTTACCTTAACATTGATACGTGTCATTCCTTCACGTACTCTGATAAAATCTGGCTTAAATCCAAGTTCTTTCGCTCCTGATTCAATAACATCTCCTGTAAATCCAGCTATAAATCCAAGTCCTACACTATCTACTCCAAGATTAGCAAGTAGATGAGATACATTAATACCTTTTCCTCCGCAGAAAATGTATTCTCTTGTTGTCCTGTTTACCTGTCCTAATGTCAGGTTATCTACTTTAATTACATAATCAATTGCTGGATTAAATGTTACTGTATAAATCATGAAAATACCTCCTCAATGTTTGTGATTCTTTTGAACTCTTTGTTTTCTAAATGATCTGTAATGACCTCTGCCTTCTTTAAATCCGCAAATTTAATAGTTGAGATCACATTGAATTTGCTTGCATCCGAAAGAATATATGTTTTCTGGCACTGTTCCATCGCTTTCTTCTTAACTGCTGCCTCTTTCTGATCTGGCGTTGTAAATCCCCGCTTCAGATCAATCCCATTTGTTCCGAAAAAGCCCTTAGTAAAGTTATATTTATCAAGCTGTTCTAATGCTTCTTCTCCAACCAATGCTTCTGTTACCGCTTTAATCTCGCCTCCGATCAAATGGACCTTAAATCCTGCGTTCATCAGTTTTCTCGCATGTGTGATCCCATTTGTCACATAAATAACGTCATATTCTTTAAGATAATCTAACATCATCTCTGTCGTTGTTCCTGCATCAAGATATACGATATCTTCTTTATTGATCAAAGATGCTGCATATTTTGCAATCTTTCGCTTCTCTTCCTGGTGTTTCTTTGACTTGGTTATGACTTCTTCTTCTCTTGATAACACAGACTTGATCGCAGTAGCTCCTCCATGAACCTTGATCAAAAGACCTTGTCGGTTTAATTCCGTTAAATCCCTTCGTATCGTGGACTCTGAGGTGTTCAGTTTTTCTGTCAGTTCTACCACGGTGACTGACTGTTTCTCTCTTAAAATCTCTAAAATGCGTTCAAATCGCTCTTGCGCTAACACAATATCACCTCTTTTCGCTTTTATTTAAGTATATCACAATTTCAATCATAGTCAATCATTTTCTTTCATTTTCAATCATGTATATTCTTCATAGTTTGTTCAGGTTTTCAAAATAATTCGAACACATTTGATTTTTATACTAATGAACATAAGGAGGTACTGTAAAATTAAATGCTTCCAAACAGACATTAACCGGTAACATTATTAATAGCTCAAAAAAAGAAATGACAGATTTTGATCTTCTGTCATTTCTTTCTCTATTTTTCTTTCAGCATACTCTTGCTTCCTAGATAAGTTGCAATCATATATCCAATATAAATAACAATCACAATGATCAATGACTGCGCTGCTGCTTTTGTTATATTAATCTGTCCTAACGTTGATATCAGGATTTTTGCTGTTTTGATTCCTACATAAGAATGAATCAACGCCAAACTTAAAGGCAGACAAAAATACAAGATGATCTGTGCTTTGATCGCATGATTGATCATTTTTTCTGAAGTTCCAATTTTACTTAATAATTGGTATTTTTCAATATTATCTGCATTTTCACTCAATTGCTGTAATGCAAGTACTGCTGCACATGTAATTAAAAATACAAGACCAATATATATTGCAATGTATGTCATGATCGTACTTAAACCAGTACTTTGTTCATATACTTCTTCCTTTGAAAATGTTGCTGAGTATGGAGAGTTTTTCATCTTACTATTTGCGATCATCTGCTTTAAATGTTCATTATAATGTTTTGATGCTTTCTGTGCATTTCCTTTCCAATTAATGTTTAAATATAATGTAGAATAATCAATCTTTAATGACTGGATGATTTCATCATTTAAAATGACTGTTCCCATATCTGTTTTAGCTGCTGTTACCATATATGTATCTTTTTGTAAGCCATATTTCATTTTATATGTTTTTCCATCCAATGTAAGTTTTTGCTTATCACTAGCTGCCTTTTCCATTATCGGTATCAGATTGCCATAATCACAATTTAATATATATTCATCTGATTTCAGGGTTAATTCTTTTTCTCCGATTGCTTTTCGGATTTTATTATATTCAGATAGTTTTGCAAAAGTTAGCGGAATCTCATAAAGTTTCTTCACATAATCTTTTGTATAATCTGAATACTTTTCTCTTCCCTTTAATAATGGCTCCATTTTATATCTGCACTTGCGAAATGTACCATTTTGATATATCGTGATCGGTAAAATTTCTTTTGCATCTTTTTCTATTGTTAATCCAAGCGCATCTAATCTTTTCATAAATTTCTGTTGCTGTTCTTCCTGATATCCTTTTTCTGATACTCCATAAAAAGTGTAATCAAACTTTGTCATATCTTCTAAATCTGTTTTCACTGAAGACGCCAATCCACTTCCGGTCGCAAACGCACTAATTGCTAAAAACAACATCAGACAAAGCATCGACATAGAAACAAAGGTTGTTGTGATCTTTGAATTGATCTGTCTTAGCACAAACATATTTAATCCATTATAATAAAATTTCTTACTTCTTTTCGCCAGTTCTAATAAGAATCCTGATAATGAAAAGAAAAAGAGAAATGTTCCTGCTACTCCAAGAATTACGCTGATCTTAAAGTCATTGTCCACAGCAAGCATCTGGTTTTTTGGATTAAATGATATGCTACTCCAAGAATTCCAATGGATATCAAAAATAGAATAACCGACAATATAGGATTTTTTAATCTTGCTTTCTGATTTTTTTTGCCGAATTCAACAGATTGATCAGTTTATATTTTGATATCGTAATTCCATTAAATATCATCACAATGATAAAAATAATTGCAAAATACAAAATAGTCTGAATAAATGCCGTTTGTGAGAAAACAAACCGAAACTCTTTCATCTGAACCGCAAACATCTTTGCTGTCAACATCGCAAGTCCTTGTGATAAAAACACACCTGAAACCAATCCTGCGATCAATGCCAAAACACCGATCAATAAAGTCTCTATCAGAAGAATCTTTGATACCTGTCGTTTTTCCATTCCTAACAACAGATAGATTCCCATTTCCTTATGCCGCCGCTTCATTAGAAACTGATTTGCATAAACAATCAGAAATCCAAGAATAATTGCAACAAACACAGAAATTCCATTAATGATCACAGACATTAGATGCATCATTGATTTCTGGCTTGCATTCAGCTTTAAGACAGCCTGTTGTGCCTGAACAGAATTAAACATATAAAATAAACAAATTCCAAATGTTAATGTCAGAAAATAAATCGTATAATCACGGATACTCTTTTTGACATTACTAAATGCGATCTTAGAATACATTTGTACTGTCACCTCCAAGCAATGTCACAACCTCAATGATACGGTCAAAAATCGTTTTCTCGAATCATTTCCTCGAACCAATTCATTAAAATCTTTCCATCCTTGATAAACAAAATACGTTTACAGTAACTGGCTGTAAATGCATCATGTGTTACCATCAG
>ENA-OUNH01000317-OUNH01000317.1-human-gut-metagenome-genome-assembly--contig:-NODE-317-length-15864-cov-3.337676_pt1 | contig 15864 bp, 18 predicted proteins | sample MGYA00242806_ERZ504814 | MGnify/ENA primary metagenome ERZ504814 (study PRJEB26092, sample SAMD00036389) | human gut metagenome | host: Homo sapiens | study: EMG produced TPA metagenomics assembly of...
GTTTCCTTCTGACCGAGAACGGCAATGTCGAATACATTGATGTCATCAGCGGCGCACAGTTGCGGCACCATGGTCAACGGCGGTCCGCTCTTCGGTATCAACGGAATTGTCCGGTTTGAGACCGGCACGGCCTACGATGCAGAGTACGGAGCCGAGTACACGACCGTGTACGGCGTTTCCCGCGATAACGAAAAATTCAATCTGATGGAGGCTGTCTGGAACACCGCCCCGCTGAGCATTCCGAGCATGATCGGCTCCTTTGTGAGTGAGGATACCGGCACCTGGTTTGAAATCTGCGAGGATCAGCCGAACTTCTATACCGGCGCATACACCAACGGCCAGAGGATTCCGGCACATGGGACAGCAGCATCTCCTACCTTGGTATGGATGACCGCGGCTGGATCTGCTCTGTTTCGCTGTTCCGTATGGATTCAGGGCGTACGCAGCGCGAAACGCTGGCTATGATGCCCGATGATTACGGCGGCGTCAGTGTAATGCACATCGGCGGGGAATCCCTTCTGAACCTGCCGCAGCAGGAAGCTGTATGGTTTGAAATGACACAGGAATAAGCAAGGTTCTAAAATATTACTTTATAAAGGAGGCAGACACTATGGCAACATGTACGCAATGTGGTGCCGAGTTAAAGCCCGGTACTAAATTCTGCGAGAATTGCGGTGCAAAAGTATCCGTACCGCAGCCCGCCGCACAGCCCGCAGCTGTGCCCCAGCCCCCGGTTCAGCCGACTCAGGCTGCACCGCCGCCCCCGCAGCCGCAGGCAAGCGGCGGCAATCCCTATGCAGGCGGCGCACCTGCCGCCCCGCAGTCCCCAGACGAACGCAGCGAATCCTTATGCAGGCAATGCGCCCGGCACACCGCCGCAGACCGGCGCAGGCGCACCGCTTTACGCCAGAAACACACCCCCGCCTGCGTCCACACCGCCCGTCACGCCGCCACCGGGCGGCACGGGCGGCAACCCTTACGGCAATGTAGCCCCCGGCGGCAAGGCTAAGCGCCCCCGCGCACCAATGTCCCCCAAGCGGATGATCCTGATAGCCATCCCGGTGATATTCCTGCTTATGATCATCGTAACAATGATCAGCGGCTCCATCCGCACCGGCAAGCCGAACGCCAGTGACCCGAATCAGGGCACCTGGGAAGCAGCCTACGCCGAGGTCGGCGGCTCCGTGACGCAGGTCGAGGATGCCTTCGGCAGCGGGTTCCTGATGGACCTGAATGACAAGGGCAAGTGCGTTGTAACGGTGGACGGCACCAAGTCCTACGGCAAGTGGACGCTGAACGGCGAGGTTTTCCAGCTGGATTGCGGCGGCCTGAACTGCACCGGCACCCTGAAAGACGAAATCCTGACCCTGAACGATGTGCAGGGACAGGGCGTGACGCTCTACTTCGTCAAGTCCGGCAGCACCATGCAGCAGCCTCTGGACGGTGACAATCAGGGCGCCACCGCAGGCAGCGATACCGATGTGGGCATCTATGTGCTGGAATCCGCCTCCGACAGCGAGTACACCCTCTCCAAGGAGGAGCTTGCCCTCGTCGATATGGAGGACTTCTACATTGAGCTGCGTGCGGACGGCACCGGCGAAACCTACATGGAGGATTTTGTCACCTTCCAATGGAAGGACGGCAGCTTCTACGCGCTGACCGACCCCGATACCCCGGCTATGACCTACACCCGCGAGGGTGACCTGCTGACCATTGAGTTTGACGGTATGACCATGGTCTTCAAGCGCAGCGACACCAAGCCTGAAATTGACCCCGATTTGCTGGACGGCGGCGATGACGAATATGACGGCGACGGCTGGATCGACGGCACGGATGAGCCTGACCCGCCCTACACCTACGATGACGGAAACACCTACGCTGATTTGGGCAACACCAACTGGTACGGCTGGTTCCGGATGGAAAACTACAAGAATGTGCCGAACCGTGACTACTTTGACACCGACACCTACGATTGCTGGGGCTACATCGGTGAGAGCGAGGACGGCAGCCACTACTTTGAGGTTTACCGTGACGGCATGCCCGATGACCCGGTCATCACGATGTGGGTCAATGTCTATGATGACCATATCGAGCCTATTCTGGACGGCTACGACTGGGTGCTTGACCAGAACATAACCGAGAACGATGCGTATAAGTTCAACCTGTACCCGTATAACGACAGCATCTCGCTGTTCATGTATGACTACGAGGGCGAGGACGGTACGGCCTGTGCGGTCAGCTTCTACATGAGGCTGGACGGCACCGAGTGGAACGAGGAGCTGGAGGAACTGCCGCCCCGCTATGAGGAGTACAAGGCCGCCTTGGCCAACAAATAACGACCTGATTTATCTGTACAAAATGGGGCGGGCCCTGCCCGCCCCGACATAGGAGGATCATTATGGGACTTATCAGAGCTGCAATGGGCGCTGCTGGCGGCGTTATGGCCGACCAGTGGAAGGAATACTTTTATTGTGAAGCCATGCCGGCTGACCTGTTGGCTACCCGCGGCTGGAAACGCCAGAGCGGACGCAGCGCCAACACAAAGGGCAGCGACAACATCATTACAAACGGCTCGATCGTGGCCGTTGCCGACGGCCAGTGTGCCATGATCGTGGAGCAGGGCAAGGTCGTGGATATGTGCGCCGAGCCGGGTGAGTACACCTACGATACCGGCAGCGCGCCGACGCTATTCAGCGGCGATCTGTCCGAATCCATCGGCGCAGTGTTCCAGAACATCGGCAAGCGCTTTACCTTCGGCGGCGAGGCCCCGATGGATCAGCGTATCTACTACTTCAACACCAAGGAGCTGGTGGGCAACAATACGGCACGCCCAGCCCGGTGCCCTTCCGCGTGGTGGATCAGCGCGCCGGCATCGACATCGACATTGCCATCCGCTGCTTCGGTGAGTACAGCTACCGTATCACCAACCCCATTTTGTTCTACACCAATGTCTGCGGCAATGTGGAGGAAGGCTACACCCGCGATGAAATCGACGGGCAGCTGAAATCCGAGCTGATGACCGCCCTGCAGCCCGCCTTTGCCAAGATCAGCGATATGGGCATCCGCTATTCCGCACTGCCCGGCCATACGATGGAGCTTGCCGAGGCCCTCAACGATGTGCTCTCCGCCAAGTGGGGCAAGCTGCGCGGCATTGAGATCGTATCCTTCGGTGTTTCCAGCGTGAAGGCCAGCGAGGAAGACGAGCAGATGCTCAAGGAAATGCAGCGCAACGCAGCCTTTATGGACCCGACCCGCGCCGCTGCGCATCTTGTCGGCGCACAGGCCAGTGCCATGCAGACCGCAGCCGGCAATCAGGGCGCAGGCCCCGCCATGGCCTTTATGGGCATGAATATGGCCGGTGCGGCGGGCGGCATGAACGCCCAGAACCTGTACCAGATGGGCGCCCAGCAGCAGGCCGCCACACAGCCCGCCTCGGCCCCGGCAGCCGCTCCCGCAGGCTGGACCTGCAGCTGCGGCCAGACCGGCAACACCGGCAAATTCTGCGCCAACTGCGGCAGCCCCAAGCCTGCCCCGGCACCCGCAGCCGACAGCTGGGTATGCAGCTGCGGCACCTCCAACACCGGTAAGTTCTGCTGCAACTGCGGCAACCCCAAGCCAGCACCGGCACCCGCCAAGTGCAGCCAGTGTGGTTGGACCCCGGTTGACCCGGCCCATCCGCCCAAGTTCTGCCCGGAGTGCGGTAAGCCGTTTGGCCAGTGATGCGCAAAAAAATTGCTGCGGTGCTTTGCGCCGCAGCCGCTTTTCTGACAATGTCCGGCTGTAAAAAAGCGCCGCCCGGCACACTGACCGGTATCAGCATCAGTTATTCCGGCATGTGCTATGACGACACCTATGGGTTTAGCATAAGAAACGACCCGGCTGACGGCTGCCTTTTCAGCTGTAATTACAAGGATGATGAATGGGTGGAGCTGGAAAACATCCCTGTTGAGGACACCCAATGGCAAGAAGCCCTGGCTCTGGCAGAAAAGCTGGGGCTGGAAAGCCTGCCGGACGAAAAGAAAAATCCTGCCGGCTTATTTATTACCGATGAAACGTTAGATAGCGTTTGCCTGATTTACAAAGCCCCGGATGACGAGACCATCTACCGTTATCTGGATGCCGATGGCAATACGCGCAGCGCCCTGCGTGATTTTTTTGAGGATCTGGCAGGGCAGCTGCAAACCGAAGGAAAGAGAGGTGACGCATAATGGCAACGCAGCTTACCAACTACCAATGCCCTGCCTGTACCGGTCCGCTTCACTTTGACGGTGCCAGCGGAAAGCTGGTGTGTGACTTCTGCGGCAGCAGCTACGATACTGCTGAGATCGAAGCGCTCTATGCTGAAAAAGAAGCCGCTGCCGAAACCGCGGCACAGAATAAACAGGCACCGCCGCCCGATTCTGTCTGGAGCGAAAACGAGGCCGCCGGGCTGCGCAGCTATTCCTGCCCGTCCTGCGGCGCAGAGCTGATCTGTGACGAGACGACCGCCGCGACAAGCTGCCCGTACTGCGGCAACCCAACGGTCATTGCGGGGCAGTTCAGCGGCATGCAGCGGCCTGAGCTTGTCCTGCCGTTTGTGCTGGATAAGAACGCCGCCAAGGCCGCACTGAAAAAATACTATCGCGGGAAGCGGTTCCTGCCCAATGCCTTCTCCTCGCAGAACCATATCGAGGAGATCAAGGGCGTGTATGTCCCGTTCTGGCTGTTCGATGCCAATGCCTCCGGTTCGGGCCAATATGAAGCCACGACCAGCTCCAGCCACCGCAACGGCGATTATGTCATCACCACGACCCGCCACTACGATGTCCGTCGCGCGGGTACTACGCAGTTTATGGGTGTGCCGGTGGATGGCTCGACCAAGATGCCCAACGGACATATGGACGCCATTGAGCCGTATGACTACCGCGCGTTCCAGCCGTTCTCGACAGCATTCCTGCCGGGCTACATGGCCGACAAATACGACGAGGACGCCGACACCTGCCAGGCCCGCGCCCACAGCCGTATGCAGAATTCGGTCAGCAGCGAGCTTTCGGCCAGCATTACCGGCTACAACAGCGTAAGCACCCTGAGCGAGAACATCCATATTGATTACACCGCCAAGCACTATGCGCTGCTGCCGGTGTGGATGCTGCACACCAAGTGGCAGGGCAAGGATTATCTGTTCGCCATGAACGGGCAGACCGGCAAGCTGGTGGGCGATCTGCCGGTTGATAAACGAAAGGTAGCCGCCTGGTTCGCGGGCATCAGTGTTCCGCTGATGATCCTGCTTGCCATCCTGCTTTGAAAGGGGGAAACAGAGTATGAAAAAGAAACTGTTTTCTCTGCTTACGGCACTGGTGCTGTGCTTGCTCTGCGCCGTGCCGGCGTTTGCCGAAATGCCGCTGGTGATGGACACCTACGAGCTGTTCAAACCCGAAGTGACCGCTGAATTGGAGCAAAAGGCGCAGGATGCCAGTGCCGGACACGGTGTCAACGTCTACCTGCTGACGGTGTCTGACATCGGCGGGCAGAACGTGCGCGAGTTTGCCAAGGACTGGTACCGCAACTATGACCTTGGCTACGGCGAGGGCAAAAGCGGTATCCTGTTTTTGATTGCGCTGGATTCCCGCGATTATGTTACCATCACCTACGGCGGCGGCGTGACCGCCTTTACCGACTACCGCATCGCGCAGATCGAAGATAAGATCGTGCCGATGCTCTCGGACGGATCGTATTACAAGGCCTCCGACGCCTACATAGAAATGTGCGCTGACACGCTGGATTTCTATGCCGAAAAGGGTGCGCCGCTGGACAGCGGCAACGACCCCGCCAAGGGTTGGATCAAGTGGGTGTTTGTGTTTGTCATTCCGCTGGCTGTGGCGAGCATCGTCTGCGGCATCTTCTACGCGCAGATGAAAACCGCCAACGAGCAGTCCCACGCCAACGCCTACATGCCCGCCGAAGGCTTGGCGCTGTCCGTGGTGGAGGACACCTACACCCACACCACCGAGACCGAAACGTACGACCCCGTCAAGGACGACAGCAGTTCCAGCGGGTCGAGTACCGACAGCGACGGCTTCGGCGGCAGCTCGGGCGGAAAATTCTAAACTGTACCGTTCTCATTGCAGAGAATGCAGCACCACTTTTTCGGCAAGGTCGGTCCTTTGTGCGAAAAACAGGTACGCCTTTCAGACAATCTATATAACAAACGCCGCCAAGGGCTGCGATTCTGTATCGCGCTCTTTGGCGGCGTATTTGTTTGGTTTATTATGGCTGACCGTGATCAGCGGCTCTCCGTCTGCTTAACGGCAGCTGTCAACCGGTGCAGATCCTCTGCGTCCGGGTGGGTGGCTGCACGGTCGAAATTCTCGATCAGACTGTCGAGATTCGGGATGGGCAGGGGACTGGCCTGCATCTTCACATAGCGTTCCCGCACAGACTGTGGCATTTTGCCCTGACACATATAGGTGCCGATCACCGTATTGCTGCGGTCAAGGTGCTTTTTGACAGCGGTAAGTACCTTATCAAATAGGCTGCGTCCCCGCCAAAGCCGGCTGTGCCGAACAGGAACACCTCCTTACCCTTGACCTGCTTCAAAAAATCGGTGATCTCACGGTTGCAGCTGCCTTTGTCCGTCCAGAACCCGATATACAGGCGGTCAGCTGCAAGAGCTGCCTCATTCGGCGCACCGGTATACAGGAGCTCCTGCTTCGGCAGGGCAGCGGCAACGGCATTTGCCAGCTGCTGGGTGTTGCCGGTCTTACTGCTGAATACGACAGAAGTCTTCATAATCAATCTTTCTCATAAATGCAGTGCGTGCCCTGATGCTGCTGCAGGCCGCCGAGGCACTTTCTGTTGCAGCGGACACAGCGGTGGATTTCCTTGAGCTGACCGGCGGCAACCTTGTTCGGCCATTCCGGGTCAGCCAGCAGCTGACGGCTCATGGCTGCGCAGGTGATGCGGCCCGAGGCAAGCTGATCGTCCACAAACGCCGGGTCGGTCAGCCCGCCCACACCGGTGATAGGCTTATCGGTAAACTGACGCACCTCGTCGCAGTATTTCAGGAAGCAGCCCTGACCCTTGAAATAGGGGTGGTTTGCCGGCGGGATCGTATCCTCCAGACTGGAATGGTTGGCCAGTGCTACATGGAAGCTGGTGACACCGGCATCTACCAGCATCGGTACAAAGACGCCCAGCTCAGACTCCAGCACACCGGCGTTACCGTAATGCGGCTCCTCCTGACGGACGGCCAGCTTGTAGTCGATGGGCAGCTCCGGCAGGCGGCTGCGGATGGCCCTGACAGCCTCGACCGCAAAACGGGCACGGTTTTCAGCACTGCCGCCGTATTCATCGGTGCGCTTGTTAAAGACTGTCGAGCTGAAGCTGCCGCACATACGGTCACCGTGGACCTGCACCATGTCAAACCCGGCCTTGACCGCCAACTCAGCGGCCTTGCCGAAGCCATCGGTGATCTTTTTGATCTTCTTCACAGACAGCTTGGAGATGTAGGGTGCGACCTCGGCGTTCAGCAGGGGACGCAGCTCCTGCATCGAGATCTTCTTGGTCAGCACGCCGGGCACATACTTGAGCATGGCAAGCATGTTGGAATCCGACTGGTGCAGCTGCGCGCAGATACGGCAGTCGTAGCTGTGGACGATCTCGGTCAGCTTCTGGTAATAGGCAAAGCCCTTCTTGTCAAACAGAGATTTCTCGATCATACTTTTGCCAACAGGCACATCGCCGATGATGACCATGGCACAGCCGCCCGCAGCGATGCGGCGGATTTTTTCAAAATACTCCTCGTCCGACAAGCCGAAGGTCGTCGGCGCAAAGATGATGCGGTTTTTCAGCTCCAAACCGCCGTAATTGACAGAACTATTGATCGTTTCGTACATGATGCGGTACCTCCTGTGCTGCTTTTTCCAGTAAAGTAAGCAACTGCTCTTTTTCCTTCGCGTTGAGATTCGTCATAAAAGTGCTGTCCCAGTCAAAGAAAACCCGGTGGGCGGCCTCAAAGGCCTCCTGCCCGCGCTCCGTCAGGTTCAGCAGGTAATGGCGCCCGGATTTTCTTTGGTTATAAAGCCGTCCTCCACCAGTCGGTTAACACATCGCTGGCTGTGCCCCCAATCAAGGGCCAGCTCCTTAGTCAACTCTGACGGTGTGCAGTTTGGCTTTTTCCCGATATACACGATAAAAAACACGAGTCCGAAATTCAGACCTACCGCCTGAAGGCGCTCCCCGGTAAAGGCGGAAAAACTGCGGTACAGCATAGCGACATAATAGGAAAGTGTTTTCTGAAACATGGCAGATGGATTTCAACTCCTTTCGGTTGTCAGTATAATCCAGATACTTGATTTTGTCAAGTAGCGAAGATGTAAAAAATTGCTGTCTTGCGCTCTTTAAAAATTGCGTTTTTTCGCAAATCGGCTGTTTTTTATCGGCTGAGGGCGGTCAGGCTGCTTTTCTTCTTCCGTTTCCGGTGCTGATTGGCAGGGAAAAGCAAATAAAGCACATACTCATTTGAAAAATCTTGCGATTTTTTTGTCTTTTCCAGTTGTATGACAATTCATTTTCTGCTATAATGTCACCTACGACTGACTGTTTGGTGCCCGCAGGGCAATGCGACAGGTATGATGACTACCACTTGTCAAAGCTATTCTAACTGTCAGAAGGTGGACGGGCTTTTATCCAAAGCCCGGGGGATTGTTTATTGACAAGGGGAATGAATGAAATACAAACTGCGGAATAGCAAAAGGGGCTTCACTCTCGTGGAGCTTATCGTTGTTCTTACCATTCTCGCGGTTCTTGCAGCGATGCTGATACCCGCCCTGCAGGGATATATTGAGAAAAGTCTTGAGACTGCTGACATTCTCCATGTGCGCGAGGCGTATATGGAGGTGCTGACGGCCTCGCTGACCAACGACACGGACAACCAAGTTAAAACGGTAAACCTCAAACAAAAGCAGGATGACTGGCAGTCCATGGACCCCATCACGATTGCGGGCATTACGCACTATAAGAAGGACGGAGATACCGACAACTGGAAGGGTATCCCGACTGCAGGCGGGGTATGTGAGGTCTCCTACGATGCTACGGTCGGCGTCGTTTTTACATGGAGCGGAAGCAGCGGAAACAATACAAAGGTGGAAATAAATTTCAAGGAAAATCTGCATGGTATCCTTGATAAAACAGAGCTGCTGAAAAATGACCTAAAAACCGGGCGCTATGAAATTGATTCAACATGTACCAATTCCACTATGGTTCCGAAGGTAAAATCCCAAATTGGAGAAAACAGTTTGCTTAAGCACGGCACTTGGGCTTATGGAAGAGTTATAACTCCAAATAATACTCAATATCTGTTTTGGACTTCTTTAGATACAGCTACAGTTGAACCAAACCAAAAGATTCCCGTTATAATTAGTATTCAAGGCGGCGGCTTTTATATATCTGAAACAACTACCGTCACAAAATCGAAGGGTTCAGATTCATATACGGCCATTATGGGTGCAATTTATAACGGGTACGGTCTCGAGAACTACACCAGAAACAGAAACAAATACGATACCCTTGAGGAAGCCTACGCCGCTTATTCAAAGTTGGTAGATAAAAAATATCCCGATTACAAAGGCACCCTCCCCAAATAATCCCACTAAAAGCGTTGCTGCATGAGACTTTCGGGCGAACACTGTTCGCTCCTGCATGCTCTGCGATGAAAGACGCGCTTTTCAACACACTGGGCAGCACCGCGACACGGTGCTGCTTATTTTTTCTTCCTGCACTAATTACCCCCGGCAACGCATTTTGTCATTTTGTTATCCTGCACGATTACTCTTGATTCTGCTGCCGTTATTCCGTATAATTGTCGATAGCAGCATCGCTTTTGCTGCACAATCGGAGCATCAACCTATTTATAATATAAAAGGGAAATCACAATGGAGCCATTGGCACAACGCCTGCGCCCGCGCACGCTGGATGAGGTCTGCGGGCAGCAGCATCTACTCGGCAAAAATCAGGTCTTTCGCCGCACGGTCGAAAGCGGCAGAATCCCCAATATGATCTTCTACGGCCCATCCGGCGTTGGCAAAACCACTGTTGCCAGCATCATTGCGGCGGGCAGCGGTATGCAGCTGCACAAGCTCAACGGTACCACGGCCTCAACCAGCGATATCAAGTCCGTGCTGGCAGACATCGGCACACTGGGGGCAGCGGGCGGCATTCTGCTATATCTGGATGAGATCCAGTACTTTAACAAACGTCAGCAGCAGAGCCTGCTGGAATGTGTTGAGCAGGGCACTGTCACCCTTATTGCCTCCACCACGGAAAATCCCTACTTTTATGTATATAACGCCCTGCTGTCCCGCTGCACGGTGTTTGAATTCAAGTCGCTGACCACCGACGATATTCGTGCCGGTCTGCGCAGTGCTGCCGCACGGCTGGGCGCTGAGGATCAATCGCCGGTTTTCATTCCGGAGGATGCCCTTGACTATCTGGCCCAGAGCGCTGGCGGCGACATGCGCAAGGCGATCGGCAATCTGGAATTTGCCGTCACAGCAGCCCCCATCGAAAACGGCTGCCGCACCATCACGCTTGACATGATCCAGCAGGTGGCCGCCCGCACCGCCATGCGGTATGACAAGCTGGGCGATGACCACTATGACATCGTTTCCGCCTATCAGAAATCCATGCGCGGCTCTGACCCGGACGCTGCACTGCACTATCTGGGCCGCCTGCTTGAGGCAGGGGATTTGCCCAGCGCCTGCCGCCGCCTGATGGTCTGCGCCTGTGAGGATGTTGGTCTGGCGTGGCCGCAGATCATCCCCATCGTAAAGGCTGCGGTCGATATTGCCAACGCTGTCGGCCTGCCGGAGGCCCGCTTGCCGCTGGCGGATGCCGTGGTGCTGGTGGCCACCGCTCCCAAATCGAATTCTGCCTATGACGGCATCAATGCAGCCATTGCCGATATACAGTCGGGGCGCACCGGGCCTATCCCGAGGCAGCTGCAGAATAAACACTATGACGGCGCGGACGCCAAGGTCAAGGGCCAGCACTATATCTACCCGCACGATTACCCCAACCACTGGGTCGAGCAGCAATATCTGCCGGATGCCATCAAGGATCGGCGCTATTATCAGCCCGGTGACAACAAGAATGAGCAGGCCTTCGCACAATACTGGAAAAAAATCAAAGGAGAGCTGTGACCATGCCCGAACTCCACTGCGAAACCATTACCTTCCCGTCCGCGGACGGCCGCCATACCTCCTCCGCTGTGCTGTACACCATGCCCGGCAAGCCCGTGCGCGCGGTACTGCAGCTTAGCCACGGCATGTGCGAGTATGTGCGCCGTTATGCCCCTATGGCAGAATTTTATGCCGCCCACGGTATTGCCTTTGCGGGCAATGACCATCTGGGCCACGGTGATACCGCCAAGGCAGGGGAGCATGGCCATTACGGTGAGCCGGACGGCCGTTTTCACCTGTTGAATGACCTCCACACAATGAACACCCTGCTGCATGAGCGCTTTCCCGATACGCCGATCATTCTGTACGGCCACAGCATGGGCAGCTTTACGCCCGCTGGTACGCTGAAAAATGGCCAGAAAGCATTGCCGCCGTCATCATCTCCGGTACAGCAGGTCCCAGCTTTATGAATGTCATCGGGCAAAGGCTGGCCGGGCTGATTGCACGGGTCAAGGGTCCGCGTTATGTCTCGCCTCTGATGGTCAAGCTGAATTTCGGCAGCTACTGCAAAAGGATCAAGAACGCGAAGTCTGCCAATGACTGGCTGACCCGTGACGAGGCTGTTGTTAAAGCCTATGATGTGGACGGTCTGTGTACCTTCCAGTTTACTGCCTCCACCTACCGGGAGATGCTGGCCACGCTGAACCATGTCAGCAGCAAGGCGTGGGCACAAGCGATAGACAAGAACCTGCCTGTCCTGCTGATTGCCGGTGACGCTGACCCCGTGGGTGACTACGGCAACGGCGTGCGCAAGGTCTGGGCTATGCTGGGGGATGCCGGGGTGTGCGATCTTACCTGCCAGATTTTTGAGGGAGGCCGCCACGAGCTGCACAACGAGACCAACCGTGACGAGGTGTTCGACTACATCCTGACGTGGATTGAGGACCATATTTAAGCCTGCTTTGTGGTGGCCGGGCCGCCACTTGTAGGGGCTGGGTATGTCCGGCCCTCCACCTTCCGGCAGCCGGCCTTTGCCGGGTAACACAAAATCAATCCATTTTCCTCTGCCCTTACGGCAGAGGATTTTTTATTTTTCCTATTGACAAACACCCTGCACGTGTGTATTATTGTATTAAGCTCTTAACACAATAATACAGATAAGGAGCAGACCTATGAACTGGAATATTTCAGCCGGGCGCCCGGTGTATGTGCAGCTGGTCGAGCAGCTGGAGCTTGCACTGGTGGCAGGGGAGTTCCCGCCCGGAAGCCGGATTCCGCCGGTACGTGAGCTAGCGGCAGATGCAGGCGTCAACCCCAACACAATGCAGCGCGCCTTGCAGGAGCTGGAAGGCCGCGGCCTGTTGCAAGCCCAGCGCACGGCAGGGCGCACCGTTACCGCAGACGATGCCGCCCTGCGCGCATTGCGCCGACGCCGCGCTAAAGCACTTGCGCAGGAATTTATGCACCAGATGCAGGCGCTCGGTATGGACGAAGCCGAAATCGAAGCTCTTCTGCGCGAAACCGCGCACCCCACACAAGAAAAGGAGTAACCAATGGATGCAGTCTATGAGGCACACGGTCTCACCAAACGCTATGGCCGCAACACCGCGCTGAACGGTGTTGATTTCGCCGTCACCCCCGGCAAGCTGGTTGGCCTGCTGGGGCCCAACGGCAGCGGCAAAACCACCCTGTTAAAAATCTCCGCTGGGCTTTTGCAGCCCACGGCAGGCAGTGTCCTGATTGACCATACGCCGGTCAGCGTCTACACTAAGGCCGTCACAAGCTATCTGCCGGACCGTATGGCCCTGCCCACAGAATTTACCGCCGATGACGCCGTAGACCTGTACAAGGATTTTTTCACCGATTTTGATAAGCCCAAGGCTGCGGCGATGCTGGCAGATTTGCACATCAACGGCCGAGACAAAATCGGCGCAATGAGCAAGGGCACACAGGAAAAGATGCAGCTCTGCCTGACAATGAGCCGCGCCGCTATGCTCTATCTGCTGGATGAGCCGCTGGGCGGTGTCGACCCCGCCGCACGCGACTATATTCTGAGCACGATTCTGCACAATTACAGCGAGGATGCCGCGCTGGTTCTCTCCACGCACCTGATTGATGACATTGAAAAGGTTCTGGACGAGGTCATTTTCCTGCAAAACGGTAAGGTTCTGCGTCAGGCCGCCGTTGACGAGCTGCGCGAGGAAACAGGGGAGAGCGTGGACGCTTATTTCCGGGAGGTTTACAAATGCTGACTAAGCTTTTACATTATGAGTTTCGGTCTACCGGCCGTGTTGTCCTGCCCGTTGCGGCGGGCGTGCTGGTGCTGAACCTGCTTACCGCTGTTCTGGCCCATTTTATTCAGAACACTGCTAATCGCCTGCCGCTGGTCGGCTTTGGTATGGTGCTGCTGACTTTTGCATCCTTCATTAGCTTGCTGGTGGTGTTTGTGCTCTGCTTCTTTGTGGAGGTACGGCAGTTTTATCGTCTGCTGGGCGACCGTGGCTATCTGATGCTGGCGCTGCCGGTGCAGCCGTGGAAACATATTGCCGCCAAAGTTATCTGCGGCACGGTCTGGACGTTGTTCGGCGAGTTGTTTGTTTCTCTCTGCGCTGCTTCCTCGATATTGTCCTACGATGCAGTCGACTTCAGCCCCTTCCGGCCCGAGGATTTCTGGCCCTATGCCTTGATGTTTCTGATTCTTGTGGTCTGCGTTGCCGGGGCGCTGCTGCATATGTATCTGGCCTGCGCCTTTGCGGCGCAGTTTACCCAGCAGCGGCTGCTCATCAGCATCTGCGCTTACTTCGTTATCAGCTTTATCGGGCAGGCGGCAGCGCTTGCGTCTGTGGCCATTTTCGTAGTATGCGGGTATAAATACTACAGCAATGTGGCGATGTCTGCGCTCCTTGGCGGCAGCGGCAATGTGGTTGCTGTGGGCCTGCTGGCGGTTCTTATCGTTTGCATTCTGGTGGATGCCCTCCTGTGGGCGCTGACCCAGTGGTTTATGACCAAACGGCTGAATCTGGCATAACACAAAAAAGCCGGAGCAGAACGCTGCAATGTGCAGTGTTCGGCTCCGGCACTTTTTATTTTATAAAATCATTACCAAATTATTAAAAAGTTTATATTGACAAACATCCCCTATGCCGTATAATGTAAGTTGTGTGTGCATCTATAGGGTAAATCTGATATACCCTGACACATTGGCGTTGTATGTGCTGCTGCAGCGGCCCCCTGCGCGTGGGGCCGTGTAACAAACCTTTGCGGGGCGGCATAATTGACGCTGACTCGTCAAGGACTTTGTGCCGGCCTAAGGAAGAAACGGTGCGATGAGAAGGTCCTGTGCCGGGAAATTCCGCAAAGGGGGATGCAATAAAAATGAATGAAAATCTGATCGTATCTCTGAAAGACATTGTTGTCGATTTCGATGGGCAAAAGGTCCTGGACGGACTCTCGCTGGACATCCACGACAAGGAATTTGTCACCTTCCTCGGCCCCTCCGGCTGCGGCAAGACGACAACCCTGCGTGTGATTGCCGGTTTTGTCACCCCGAAATCGGGCAATGTCTTTTTGATGGCAAGGACATCGCCAACATGCCGCCCTACAAGCGGCCGGTAAACACGGTGTTCCAGAAGTACGCGCTCTTCCCGCACCTGAATGTGTTTGAAAATGTCGCTTTCGGCCTGCGCCTGAAAAAGATGACCGAGGAGGAAATCCGCCCCAAGGTGCTGGAAATGCTCGAGATCGTTGGTCTGAAAGGGTTTGAGCGCCGCAGCATCCATCAGCTGTCCGGCGGTCAGCAGCAGCGTGTTGCCATTGCCCGCAGTCTGGTCAACCAGCCGCGCGTCCTTTTGCTGGACGAGCCTTTGGGCGCACTTGATCTCAAGCTGCGCAAGGAGATGCAGCTGGAATTGAAGCGCCTGCAGCGTGAGATGAACATCACCTTTGTCTATGTCACCCACGATCAGGAGGAGGCCCTTACCATGTCGGACACCGTTGTGGTCATGTCCGGCGGCAAAATTCAGCAGATCGGTTCCCCGCAAGACATTTACAACGAGCCTAAAAACGCTTTTGTCGCACGCTTTATCGGTGATTCCAACATCGTGGACGGCGTCATGCTCAAGGACTTTCTTGTCAACTTCGGCGGGTATGATTTCACCTGTGTGGACCGCGGCTTCAAGCCGAACGAGCCTGTGCAGGTCGTCATCCGCCCCGAGGATGTGCAGATCGTGCCGCCCTCTGTCGGTATGCTGACCGGCCTTGTGCGTGAGGTCATCTTCAAGGGCGTTCACTTTGAAATGCACGTCGATGTGGAAGGCTATGAGTGGATCATCCACTCCACACAGGCCAGCCAGCCCGGCGAGCTTATCGGCATGAACATCGGCCCGGACGAAATTCATATCATGAAGCGTTCGGAGGTGTGATCCATGCTCAAATCCAAATCCTCCCGCTGGCTGGCAGGGCCGTACCTGGTCTGGATGGCCATTTTCACAGTCGTACCGCTTTTCATCGTCATCTGGTACGCCTTGACGAACAGTGAGGGCCAGTTCACGCTCGATAACCTGACCCAGATCGGCCGCTACTCCAGCGTGTTTGCCCGCAGCCTGATTTTGGCCGCGATTTCTACCGTGATCTGCCTGGTCATGGCGTTCCCGGTGGGGTATTTTCTCTCCGCCTGCGCGCCAACAGCAGCACATTATGCTGATGCTCA
>ENA-OUNH01000318-OUNH01000318.1-human-gut-metagenome-genome-assembly--contig:-NODE-318-length-15862-cov-3.434446_pt1 | contig 15862 bp, 18 predicted proteins | sample MGYA00242806_ERZ504814 | MGnify/ENA primary metagenome ERZ504814 (study PRJEB26092, sample SAMD00036389) | human gut metagenome | host: Homo sapiens | study: EMG produced TPA metagenomics assembly of...
CTGTTTCGTCTGCCATCGATTCTCAACTTTGGTAAGTGTATTTATTATAGGGCAGGCTCTTGCATATTTTGTCAAATCCGGATGTCGATTCTTCTAACTTATCGGGCCGTTTCTGTCTGCCTCGACATTTATAGATTTTTTCTATGAATCGGCGACAAAATGTATAAATTTCGTACAATATTTGTATTTGTTGATTTTCGCACTTTATAGTGCTAAAATATTTTTTATTATATTTCGTAAAGAAATTCTATTATATGAGATACAGGAGGGAATCGAACAATGATCAATATTACCGGACATACCGGGCTTACCGGCCTTCTGGGAAGCCCCGTGGCACACAGCGTATCACCTTTAATGCACAATGAGGCATTCCGTTATCTTGGACTTGATTATGTGTATCTCTGTTTTGATGTAACAGAGGAGACCCTTCCCCAGGCTGTGGAAGGACTGAAAGCCTGTGGGATCAAGGGCTTTAACCTGACCATGCCAAACAAGAATAAGATCGTGGAGCTTCTGGACGAGCTTTCTCCCACTGCCCAGCTGATCGGAGCGGTAAATACCGTACGCAACGACAATGGAAAATTAAAGGGGTTTAATACGGATGGTTATGGATTTACCCAGTCTGCCAGAGATGCCGGCTGTGATGTAAAAGGGCGCACCATCACCGTTATGGGCGTCGGCGGTGCCGGAATGGCGATCTGCGGCCAGTCCGCCCTGGAAGGTGCAAAAAAGATCCATGTTTTTGCACGTCCTACCAGCCGTTACTGGGAACGTGCTGCTGCCATGGCAGAAAAAATGTCTCATATGACAGAATGTGAGATGATCCTTCATGAGATGGATGATCACGCTGCGCTGAAGGACGCACTGGAGGAAAGCAATCTCCTCATCAATGCAACTTCTGTGGGAATGGTTCCGGATGTAACAGGCACCGTGATCCCGGACAAGGCTCTGTTCCATCCGGAGCTTACCGTAGCCGATGTTGTATATGAGCCAAGAGAAACAAGACTTCTCAGGGAAGCCCGGGAAGCCGGATGTCCGACCTTTAACGGAATGTACATGCTGCTCCACCAGGGTGTAAAGGCTTTCCACATCTGGACCGGACTGGACATGCCGGTTGAACTCGTCAGGGAGAAATATTTTAAATAAAAAATATCCGGCAATACTGACCGCCTCCGCATCACAGCGTGGCCTCAATATTGCCGGATCAAAAATAAAGGCGGCCCGCCTATCACACGGGTCGCCTTTTATTTATCCGTCAATCATCTGTTTTGTTTATTTCTTCTCTTCCTGAACCTCGATCTTACGGATTGTCTTGTTCTTGATCTCTTCTTTGATGAAGTCAATGAACTCACCAAGCTCTTTCATTCCCTCATCGCCAAGATAGCGGCTTCTTACGGAAACCTTACCCTCTTCTTCCTCTTTTGCACCAACGATAAGCATGTAAGGTACTCTCTCAAGACGTGCCTCACGGATCTTGTATCCCATCTTCTCGGAACGTCCGTCCACAGAGCAGCGGATTCCAGCTTCTCTCATCTGAGCTTCAACCTTCTGTGCATAATCGTTGTACTTCTCGGAGATCGGGATCACACGAACCTGCTCCGGGCAGAGCCATGTCGGGAACATTCCTGCGTATTTCTCAATGAGCCATGCCAGTGTTCTCTCATAGCATCCCATGGATGTACGGTGGATGATGTACGGACGCTGTTTGTCGCCATTCTCATCGATATAGTACATATCAAACTGCTCAGCAAGAAGTGCATCCCACTGGATCGTGATCATGGTGTCTTCTTTTCCGTATACGTTCTTTGCGTTGATATCAACCTTCGGTCCGTAGAAAGCAGCCTCGCCCACATCCTCTGTGAATGGAATGTTCAGCTCCTCAAGCATCTGGCGGATATGGCCTTCTGTCTCTTCCCATACCTCCGGCTCACCGATGTATTTCTCTTTGTTTGTCGGATCCCATTTGGAAAGATGATAAGTTACATCTTCCTCAACACCAAGTACCTGCAGACAGTACTGAGCAAGTGCGATACAGTCTTTGAACTCTTTTACCATCTGGTCCGGTCTTACGATCAGATGTCCCTCGGAAATAGTAAACTGACGAACTCGTGTCAGGCCATGCATCTCTCCGGAATCCTCATTACGGAACAGTGTGGAGGTCTCGCCGAGACGGATCGGCAGATCACGGTAGCTGTGCTGCTCTGCTTTGTATACATAGTACTGGAACGGACATGTCATCGGACGAAGTGCATAAACCTCTTTGTCCTTCTCCTCATCACCAAGTACAAACATACCATCTTTGTAATGATCCCAGTGTCCGGAGATCTTGTAAAGATCGCTCTTTGCCATAAGAGGAGTTTTTGTTCTTACATATCCACGCTTTGTCTCCTCATCCTCGATCCAGCGCTGAAGCTCCTGCATCATGATCACACCGTTTGGCATGATAAGCGGAAGTCCCTGTCCGATCACATCTACAGTTGTGAAGATCTTCATCTCACGGCCAAGCTTGTTATGGTCACGTCTCTTTGCCTCTTCCATCTGCTCCAGATGCTCTTTCAGTTCATCCTTTGTTGCATATGCTGTTCCATAGATACGTGTAAGCATTGCGTTCTTCTCGCTGCCTCTCCAGTATGCGCTGGAAGAAGAAAGAAGTTTGAACGCCTTAACGCCTTTCACGCTCATAAGGTGCGGTCCTGCGCAGAGATCTGTCCAGTCTCCCTGTGAATAGAAGGAAATCTCTTCTCCCTCCGGAAGATCCTCGATCAGCTCTACTTTGTATGGTTCATTTTTCTCCTTGAAGTATGCGATGGCATCTTCACGGGATTTTGTAAAACGCTCGATCTTTGCGTCCTTTTTTGATGATCTTTTCATCTCTTTTTCGATGGCATCAAGATCATCGCGTGAAAATGGCTCATGATCGAAATCATAATAGAATCCTGTATCAATAGATGGTCCGATGGCAACTTTTGCGTTCGGATATAAGTTCTGTACAGCCTGCGCCATTACATGGGATGCTGTATGGCGAGAACTGCAAGACCTTTCTCATCTCTTGCTGTAAGGATGTTAAGCTCACAGTCACTGTCAAGAACTGTACGGAGATCTACAACCTCTCCGTTTACCTCTCCTGCACATGCTGCGCGTGCAAGGCCTTCACTGATATCATATGCGATATCGATTACAGATTTTGCTTCTGCATATTCTTTTTTTGATCCGTCTTTTAATGTGATGATCATAATCGTTTCTCCTTTCATTTTCGGTAAATTTCTATGGTACACAGTGCAGTTTCTGTTATTATGAAGGATTTTTTTGCAATAAAAAATCCCTCACAGTACATCGTGCACTGTAAGGGACGAGTTTGTTCATTCTCGCGGTTCCACCCTGCTTGCTCTGCTTCCCTGGTCACGCCAGGATACAAAGCCTCTCAATTTAGATGATAACGGAATCACCGGACCGGATTGGGGCCACTCGGAGGTAGTTTTCGACTGTTTCCTGATAAGATGTTTCCAGCACTTCACATCTCTCTCTGTAACATTTCACAGCTTACTCGTCTCGTCAACGTGTTGCTTTATTGCTTTTTTCTGTTGGTTCATTATAAGCTCATGATTTTTATTGTCAACGCATGTTGACAAAATTTTTGAGATTTCTCTTCTCGCACAGATCTACAGATTTCCCATGAGTTTGTCTTTGATAATGGCCAGAATCTCACGGGGAATGTAGATAAAAAGACGCCAGCTTCGATACCTGGAAGGTACCATGGCCACTTCCCGGAATCCACATTTTCTTGCAATGGCTGCTCCTCTCCATACATGAAAATTGTTCGTCACCACGCCTACAGAACAGTTGCAGGTTCCAATTTTTCTAAGGCTGAAAGCCAGATTTTCTTTCGTACTGGTGGATTTTTCTTCCAGGATCAGACGGCTTCCGTCAATTCCATGACCTGTAAGATACCAGTACATAGCCTCTGCTTCTGAAATATTTTCCCCGGTACCTTTTCCACCGGAAAGCACTGCCTTCGTCCCGGGATTCTCCTCAAGATAAAGAAGGGCCCTTCTGGCTCGTTCCAGAAGGGCAAGTGTCATCCGTGTTCCGTCCACATGGGCACCTAACACGATAATGTAATCCAGATTCTTCTTTACGCTCATTATCTTCCGCAGCAGTGTTTGTATTTCTTGCCGCTTCCGCATGGGCACGGATCGTTTCTTCCGACCTTGTGCGGTTTCACAACTGTGCCGGATTTCTTCTGCTCCATGTAGAGGGTTTTCTTTTTCTCTTCTGTGAAGATCTTGTCCCACTGAGGAAGGTTGTAAAGCCAGTCAGCCTTGGCATCTACCATGTTCTTATAGAGAGCCTCTTTATCAAATGCAAGGTTTACCTTGGTATTCTCATCCATAGTCTCGATCGGGTTCGGAACCTTCAGACTGTCATTGATTCCGTCAAGGAAACCAACCATAGTCATAACGTCCTGACCGTATTTCTCAGCAAGCTCTTTTACAGTTCCGGAAACAACCTCATCCGGGTTCTCAAGAAGCTGCTCATAAATATTCTTCTCAATGTTAAAATAATTTGCCCAGAAGCGCTGAAGCTTATTCTTATCTGCATTCTGATTATAAGCAATGGAACGCCACTGCTCAAGAATTGTCATATCGCTCATTGTCTGATCCTCTTTTCCAAAATTTTAGATAAATAAGACGGAGATTTATATTCCGCTTCGCAATTTCTATTTATTATATCATCTTTTGGCGAAGAAATCAAATACATCTGTTTCATATCAGTTTTGAAAGGTAAATTTATTTTATAGCCTACCCATTTTGTGATTTCCTCTTGGCAGGCATCACCTTCTTTGCTAAAATTAAATCAGTTTAGAACTGCTCTATGCAGCTCCACTTTTATATCTTCCCTGAATCCGTGAAGTTGATTTCTTCACAGGCTCCTTAAATCCTATAATTTCAAGATTTTGCGATACTCTGTTGTTCAATATCATTATTCACCCAACCGGTGAAAGCAATCTATGGTAAAATAGACGTAACAAAACCTATGGATTGGGGTTTTTACCATGAATAACAACCACCGGATCACACTGAACACTAATAAGAACATTATTGTCGAGTTAACAAATGAACGCATTATCCCAGCTAGCGGTCTGGCTGTTGTGGGCGCCCTCCTTGGGAAAAGCGATTTCATCAAAAAACTCAATCGCATGGATGTGACATCCAACCGGTCTCAGCATCAGATTAAGAACGGTGATATTGTACTCACTTACCTTGCAGTACTGCCAGAATATAAACAGCCCCAGAGATGGAAAAACTGTTTATATAGGCAGTGACTGGAAAGCCGTTACCAGTAAGCAGTTCAATAAAGAGTTTACACTCCGTACCGGCTACGAGATTACGGAACGAACCATTGATAAATATGGTCAGTTCAATCTGGTTCCCGATGTTGAAGTTGAAACCTGGTGGACAAACCTTGGTGACCCGGATGAGGAAATCATCCGTCTGTATCATGCCCATGGAGAATGCGAGCAGTTTCATAGTGAGGTAAAAACTGACATGGATCTGGAGCGACTTCCATCTGGAAAGTTCACGACCAATGCACTGATACTCGAATTGGGGATGATCGCATATAACATTCTCCGTATGATCGGTCAGGGCACAATTGGAGGACGAACACCTTGTCAGAAGAGGGATGTTAAACGCCGTCGTTTACGCACAGTTATCAGCAGCCTGATCATGATGGCAGGCCATGTAACCATGCATGCACGCCAGTTGATAATCGGCCTTGGAAAAAGCAACGTCTGGCGGCATATATTTTCTGATATCTGTCAGAAATATGCTGTCACAAACGCATAAGTAACAAAGCAATTTTATAGTAGGCTTATTTCGTGTACCTTTTTTTGCCCAATGAGCGCTTGGAGTCACGACATTGGTATTGAAAATAGACAGGGAAGTATATTTTTATCATGGAACCAACTTGCCCTTGGCAGGTTGGTTCACTTAAAGGATGAATTTCACGGATTCAGGAAATTATTTATTCTTATATATGTACATATAGCACGGAGGTGGTTTTATGAAGTATATTCAGGATAATGGGAAAATTAAATTATGTGAAACTGATAATATGGATCATCTTGTGCGGTTAACACAAACGTTGAATGAAAATAATATTCCTTATGAAACCAGATTGAAAAAAGCAACATTTATCAATAATCTTTTTTTCTTGATTTTTTATCATACTTTTGCATCGGGAATTGATCATAAGAATGAAACAACATGTATTTATGTACTAGAAAAGGATTTTGATGCTGCCAAAAAAGCAATAGTAAACTACAGAGAGACTGCGAGAAAAAGTCTGTAAATAAGATTCTTCTATGATAATGAAGGGTGAAAAGTTCTTTCACAGAGCTTTTTACCCTTGCTTTATATATAACAGGTGCAAATCTGCATGTCAAGAGCAGGCGGATTTTCCGCCTGTCTTAACTGTTTCAGAGTTACTGTTCACTCCCAATGTCATTTACTTAAGGAATTTCCTTGTAAAAAAGGATTTTGATATGGATCACTTAAAAGAACTCTACCATCTCAGATGGTCACAGGAAACAGCATACCGTACCCATGAGCTTTTGTTACCGTTAGCAGTAACTGCCCATGTCCAATATAGACCTTTTTGCATCAAATGGGAAGTAAAAATATAATTTTTGCTTACCTTTCTTAAAGTTACCCTAAAATAAAAACTTACCACCACATGTGTCAAAAAGATCACAAGATCTTATATATTTTCTGTATAACAGATACCGTTCCGGGAGATACTTATCATATCCTCCCCTTTAGAATGCAGAGGGCTTCGCGATGGTGCAGGCCCTCTGCGTTTCTCTTTTCACACTGAAGGTCATTTCACACCAAGCTTCTCAAGCGCCTTCGCCGCCTGTTTCAGATTCTCAAACTGAATGGTATGAATACCGGCTTTTCCGGCTCCCTCACAGTTCACGGCACGATCATCCAGAAATACCGATTTCTCCGGTTTCAGGCTGTAACGCTTCAGAAGTGTTTTGTAAATATCCACCTCAGGCTTGATCTGCTGCACATCACAGGAAAATACCACTCCGTCCATATATTTCAGAAAAGACATATCCTGCTTTGTACGATCCAGCATATAAGTTCCGTAGTTGGAAAGGACATAGAGATGATATCCCTGATTTTTGAGATATTTCACCCAGGTTTCCGCATAATCATACAGATGCATACACTCCGGATCACGTCGTACCACCTCACGGATATCTGCTTCATATTCCGGTGCACTTTCCACAAATTTATCTACATACCAGGACTCCTCATGCTGTCCACGGTCCTGTTCCTCCCAGATTGGGTTTCGAAATACTGCATCTGCGATTTTCTGATACTTTTCTTCCGGGAAGTCATAGCTCCGAAGATACTCTTCCCAGTCATAGCCCATCAGCACATTTCCCACATCAAAAATAATATTCTCGATCATACGGTTTTCATCCTCTCTCGGCTTCTTATTTCCCCAGATCCGGTACGCCATCCAGAAAACATACGCTACTATCGGTACCAGAACTGCTGCCGCAAAAGCCCCCCGGAACAAAGCCTGGGCGTTTTCACTGCTTCCCCAGGCAAATGCCATTGGAAGGCAGAATATAAGAAGTAATATGACAACACCTGCAAGTGCCGCGATTCTTTTAAAATTTTTCATTGAGCTTCCTTTCACATGATACATCAGCTATTCTATCTGTTATTTTAACTGAATATCTCTTTGAACCAAAAGGGCGCCGGAGAAATTCTTCCCCGGCGCTTCCTGTTGTCATAATCCTGATACTGTAAAAATAATTATCTGTAAATGATGTCGCTTCTTCCTGGTCCGTTAGAGATCATTGTGATCGGGAATCCAATATGTTTTTCTACGAACTCTACATATTTTCTGCAGTTCTCCGGAAGATCCTCATATTTTTGATTCCACGAATATCGCATTTCCATCCCGGAAGCTTCTCAATAACCGGTTTTGCTTTCTCAAGCTGCACAGTTGTCGGGAATTCTGTTGTTACCTCTCCGTCGATCTCATAGCCTGTGCAAACCGGGATCTCATCCAGATATCCCAGAACATCCAGTACTGTAAAAGCAACGTCTGTAGCTCCCTGGAGACGGCATCCGTATTTGGATGCAACACAGTCGAACCATCCCATACGTCTCGGACGGCCTGTAGTAGCACCGAACTCACCACCGTCACCGCCACGTTTTCTCAGCTCATCTGCTTCCTCGCCGAAGATTTCAGAAACGAATGCACCTGCTCCAACTGCACTGGAGTAAGCTTTGCATACGGTTACGACCTTCTTGATCTCATATGGAGGCAGGCCTGCACCGATGGCACCATAAGCAGCCAGTGTGGAAGAGGATGTAACCATCGGATAGATTCCGTGATCCGGGTCTTTCAGAGTTCCGAGCTGTCCCTCAAGAAGAACCTGTTTTCCCTCTTTCAGTGCATTCCAGAGATAGAGAGATACGTCGCATACGTATGGCTCAACCATCTTCTTGTATTCCATCAACTCATTCATGATGTCTTCCGGTTTCAGAAGAGGCTTATGATAGAGATGCTCAAGTGTTACGTTCTTGGTCTCGCAGATACGTACAACCTTCTCTTTCAGTGCTTCCTCATCAAAAAGCTCACTTACCTGGAAGCCGATCTTTGCATATTTGTCAGAATAGAACGGAGCGATTCCGGATTTTGTGGAACCGAAAGCCTTGCCTCCAAGACGCTCCTCTTCATACTGATCGAACAGAATGTGGTAAGACATTACCATCTGTGCTCTGTTGGAGATCAGGATCTTCGGTGCAGGTACTCCACGGCTTACCACTTCATTGTACTCTTTAAAGAATACAGGAATGTTCAGTGCAACACCGTTTCCGATGACACTGGTCGTATGTCCGTAAAACACACCTGACGGAAGTGTATGAAGTGCGAATTTACCGTAATCATTTACGATGGTGTGGCCCGCATTGGCTCCACCCTGAAATCTTACGATGATATCGGCTTTCTCAGCAAGCATATCTGTGATCTTGCCTTTACCTTCATCTCCCCAGTTTGCTCCTACTACTGCAGTTACCATAACACAGTTCCTCCTTGTGTCTTTCTCTATTATTCGGAATGCCACGTTATCTATATATCATCCACAGAAAACTGACATTCCTGTCTGTGTTCTTTTTATGCTTACAGCATTATACGTTGATCTCAACCTTAACGCCAAGCAGATCTTTATGCGCATCCAGCACCGGCTGCACCACATTTGCAATGAAAACTTCTGTCTGCTCTTTGGCACGTCCTGTATATCTGGACGGTTCCATGGCCTTCTGAAGATCCTCAAGAGTCAGGTTAAATGCCGGATCTGCTGCGATCAGCTCAAGAAGATTGTTATCTTTACCCTCTACCTTCACGTTCTTTCCTGCTTCCATGGAAAGCTCACGGATACGCTCATGAAGCTCCTGACGGTCTCCGCCTGCCTTAACTGCATCCATCATGATATTCTCAGTTGCCATAAACGGAAGCTCAGACATCAGTCTCTTCTCGATAACCTTCGGATAAACAACCAGTCCGTCCACAACATTGAGGCAGAGATCCAGTATTCCGTCGATTGCAAGGAATCCCTCCGGAACGCTGAGACGCTTGTTTGCAGAATCATCCAGAGTTCTCTCAAACCACTGTGTTGCGGAGGTGATAGCCGGATTCAGGGCATCGATCATCACATATCTGGAAAGGGAAGCGATTCTCTCACTTCTCATCGGGTTTCTCTTATATGCCATAGCGGAAGATCCGATCTGGGATTTTTCAAATGGCTCTTCTACCTCTTTCAGATGCTGAAGAAGACGGATATCGTTGGACATCTTATGCGCACTTGCTGCGATTCCTGCAAGAATGTTCAGCACACGTGTGTCAACTTTTCTGGAATAGGTCTGTCCGGATACCGGATAGCAGGCCTTGAATCCCATTTTCTCTGCGATCATCGGATCGATCTTATTGATAGTCTCCTGATCTCCGTCAAACAGCTCCAGGAAGCTTGCCTGTGTACCTGTTGTTCCCTTGGAACCAAGAAGCTTCATAGTACTTAAAACATACTCAAGATCCTCCAGATCCATCAGGAATTCCTGTGTCCACAATGTTGCTCTCTTACCTACGGTTGTCGGCTGTGCCGGCTGGAAATGTGTAAATGCCAAAGTAGGCTGATCCTTATACTGTGCAGCAAACTTGGACAATTCTGCGATAACGTTCACAAGTTTCTTGCGTACAAGCTTCAGTGCTTCTGTCATAACGATAATATCAGTGTTATCTCCTACATAACAGGAGGTTGCTCCCAGATGGATGATGCCTTTTGCCTTCGGGCACTGTACACCAAATGCGTATACGTGAGACATTACATCATGGCGAACCTGACGCTCGCGCTCCTTAGCCACATCATAATTAATATCATCCGCATGAGCCTTCATCTCGTCAATCTGCTCCTGGGTAATGTTAAGGCCAAGCTCACGCTCCGTCTCAGCAAGTGCGATCCACAGTTTTCTCCATGTGCGGAATTTCATGTCCGGGGAAAAAATGTACTGCATCTCTTTGCTTGCATACCGCTCTGACAGCGGGCTTACATATCTGTCTGTATTCATTATTATCCTCCTGATTGCATACATCCGGGCCGGAATGGCGAAAAGTCCGTTATCTGCCCGGCTCTGGTTAATTCACGCCTCTTGAAATTATATAACATTGCCTCTTTAAAAGCAACCGTTTGTTACTCCATATCACTATGGAATTTTCCCAGAATTCCTTCATTCTTCCATTATCTGAAGAAAATACTTCCTCTGGGGTTCCTTCTACTGCGATCACACCCTTATCCATAAAGATGATCCGATCTGAGATATCTCTTGCAAAATTCATCTCATGAGTAACAATCACCATGGTAATATGCTCCTGAGCAAGATCCTTGATAACCTTCAGGATCTCACCAGTCAGCTCCGGGTCAAGTGCTGAAGTCGGCTCATCGAAAAACAGGATCTTCGGATTCATACAGAGCGCACGGGCAATGGAAACTCGCTGCTGCTGTCCTCCGGAAAGCTGAAAAGGATATGCCTTCTCCTTGTCTGCAAGGCCCATTTTCTTAAGAAGGCTTCTTGCCTGGGCGTAAACCTCATCTTTCTTTCTCTTCTGCACCTTCAGAGGTGCATCCACTATATTTTTCAGTACGGAAAAATGCGGAAACAGATTGAACTGCTGGAACACCAGTCCCACATCACCGTTTTTGATGATCTCACCGCTGTCCGGCGTCTCAAGTCCTGTGGCACAACGCAGGATGGTTGACTTGCCGGAACCGGAAGGACCGATGATACTTAAAACTTCTCCCTCTTCCACGTCAAGAGAGATATCTTTGAGAACTTCCAGTCCGTCAAAGCTTTTTTTGATATGTTTCATTTCAAATAATTTCATATTTTATACTCTCCATTCCGGTTAGCGGTAGTAATTCATACTTTTCTCAACCTTCTGCATCACAACAGCCACGATCAGGTTGAACACATAATAAAATATCGCAGCGATCACAAATGGCATCATTGTTGTCTGTGCACTTGCGATCTGCTTGGCAATGGTAAACATCTCCGCAACTGCCACAACAAACGCAAGGGAAGTATCCTTGACCAGCGTAATGACCTCATTTGTAATAGACGGCAAAATCCTCTTGATCACCTGTGGAAGGATGATGCGGAAAAATGTCTGCACCTTATTGTATCCAAGGATCTTTGCAGCTTCATACTGTCCCACCGGCATGGATTCAATGCCGCCGCGATAGATTTCTGCAAAGTAAGCTGCATAGTTGATGGCAAATGCGATAAATACAGCAATCAGACTATATCCCATGGAAATACGGATCCCGAAGATAAAATACGGACCGAAATATACCACCATCAGCTGCAGCATCAGCGGCGTTCCTCTCATGATGGATATGTAACCGGATACAATGGTACGGATCACTTTGTTTCTGGACATTCTGCCAAAACAGATCAGAAGTCCCAGCGGCAGGGAAAACAGCAAAGTTACAAAAAAGATCTCAATGGAGACCAGCATTCCTCCTGCCAGCTGCTGAAGCATTACACTTAAACTCATTTTTTTCCTCCTGGTTCGGAGTATCAGTCCAATTTATCGGACCGATACCTGTAATTCCTGTAAACAACAGGAAATGAGCGTGCCCGGCATTTCAACATGCACCGAAGCACCCTCATTTCCCTTTTTATGCAGAAACCTCAATAGCTTCTGCTATGTTTCTTATTTCTACTGTTGAACAGTTCTCTGATAAAACTATCTGCTCTTATTTGGACTCGGAATCTGCATCCTTCTCTGTGCTGTCTGCACTTTCCTCTGCGTCAGCTTCTGTGGAATCAGAATTTTCTGTATCCTTATCCTCGCTGATGCAAAGCATGCTCTTATCCAGTTCATACTTATCCGCAAGCTTGTCAACCTCGCCGGACTCGTCAAGTTTCTTAACCTCATCCCATACAAGATCCTTAAGCTCATCGTTGCCTTTCTTGAATCCGATACCATACTGCTCATTCTGGATCGGCTCGTCAAGGATCACATATTTATCCTTGCCTCTCTGTGAAAGCTGATAGTTGGCTACACCGATATCAACTGCAACTGCGTCTGCAGCACCGGAATCAATGTTCATAAATGCTGTATTGTAGTCCGGGTTCTCTGTAAGAGATGCAAAGCTGTCCTTAAGATCTTTGTTATCATCATTGTTCAGCGCATCAAGTGCAGCGGATGCAGCCTGTACAACTACGTTCTTGCCTTTAAGATCTGCAAGTTTCTCGATTCCGGAATCCTTGGCAACTACCATCACCTGCTCATTGTTGATATAAGGATCTGTCCATGTGTAGTCATCCTCACGTCCGTTAATAGTGAAACCGTTCCAGATACAGTCAATCGTTCCGGAATTCAGCTCCATGTCCTTGGAATCCCAGTTGATCGGCTTCTTAACAAGCTCCCAGCCAAGATTATCACATACTTCCTGTGCCAGGTCAAGGTCAAATCCCACATATTCTCCGTTATCATCCTTGTATCCGAATGGCGGGTACTCAGCATCGAATCCAACGATCAGTGTCTTATCCTCAACACCTGCCTGTACACTGACTCCTGTTACCATCATTCCTATTGTCATCGCTGCCGCCATTACTACTGCAACTGTTCTCTTCTTCATGATTGTTCTCCCTTTTTCCGTCATTCCTTTATCACGTGGTCACTCTACCACATGAAAGTGTATGGCTATATTACCACACCAAAAAAGAGCTGTCAAGAGGAAACCTTCTGCTGTTCCAGATAATCTTTGTATTTCTGTCTGGAATTCTTAAGATAATTTCTTGAAATCGGAATCTCTGTCCCTCCTACCATGAAGCTGCTTTTATTTAAAGAAGTAACTTTATCCAGATTGATCAGAAAACTCTGATGGCATCGAAGAAAACTGCTGTCTGTCAGCTGATCGGAAAAATCAGCCAGCCTTGCCCTGCAGCGGATAACTGTACCGTCTGTGAGGTGAAAAACCACATTATGCAGACTGCTTGATATGTACACCAGGCGCCTGTGCTGCAAAGTATAGATCTGCGTCCTGTACTGAAAGTGAAGTGCCTTTCCTCCGTCCAGCTCGCAGGATCGCAGGATCGGTTTCATCACATGCTCCAGTTCTCCGATCCCTACGGGTTTGGTGATATAGTTAAATGCAAACACTTCAAAAGCTTCTTTATAGAAGTGATCATTGGCCGCCACCAGCACGACCGGAACATAATTGCCGCCAAGCCTTATGGCACGTACAGTCTCCAGATTTTCTCCCTTTTCTCCATCCAGGCCCATAAACAGGACATCACATCTCTTATGTTCATCTTTCAGTCCGTTAAGAAGACTCTCTCTGTTCCTGTATACCAGGATCTCTGCCTCCGGGATCAGTTCGGAAAGCTTCTTTACCAGTTTCTGTGCATCTTTCCGCACTTCGTCACATACTGCAATCGTTATAACTGCCATAGTTCATGCTGCCCTTTCCTGTTTTTTCGCTGTAAACCTTATAGATTTATTTTATTTTTCCATGGGCTGTCTTTCAATATGTGCTACTAATTGTGCCTTGTTTTTTTACAAATTATTGCAAATCATGAACCATTTCCGTATAATAATGCCATAATATATCAAAAGGAGACAAAAACAATGTCTGAATTCAGCAGCAAATGTCGTGAATACATCAAAAACACTGGAGAGACTGTCTATCAGCTATCTGCCTCTTCCGGACTTGACAGGACTTCCCTGCAGCGTATGATCACAGGCAAACGGCTGCCAGGCACAGATTTCGTCCGCCAGTTCTGTGACTCCATCCGTATCAACCCTGCACAGCGCCAGGAACTGATGGAATTATATAAGATTGAAAAGATAGGAAAAGAAGTTTATTATAACCGAAATATATCCAGGAGCTTCTCCGTGTGATCAGCTCTCAACAGGCTTTTTCACAAACCGCATTCCGCAAACTTCCTGCACTGCCTTTTTACAGAGGAGAATTCTCTTTTGACGTGGAGAAAAAAGTTCTCAGTCTTTTTGAAGACATCCTGCTTTCCGGTTCCGAAGAACAGATCCGCACCAATATACCTGCTGGCTGCCGGCTTCTTGTACAGATTTTTGCCCATCTGTATCCACAGTATCATAAGCTCCCGCCGGTAATCCAGGTTCTTCCGCTTCTCCAGAATCCCAAGACATCACCGGATTGTAATATGAATCTGGATACTTTTCTCTGCACGCTCCTGCCGATCCTGTCCGGTTTCCAGAATTACCAGCCTTACTATTACTACACCCGGTTTGGCGTGAGGATCTGCAGTTTGAACTGTATCCGTTTTTCTTTATCACAGAGAAACGGCTGATTCTTCTTTCCTCAGACATGATGACGTTTATTTTCACAGATAATCCGGAAGTTGTCCGTTCTTATAACCAGGAGTTTCAGCGTATCCTTAACAATTCCAGACGCCTTTTCCAGCAGTCTGACTCTCCTGAGCAGATTCTTAATATTTTCGGAGCGATCTTCCAGTCAAAAGCTACCACCAATTTTGCACTGGAATCCCACCCCTGCCTTGCACTGATGTCCTATGGTCCGGAATTTATCCAGGCTTTGTTTACTCACAGAGATGTTGATCTTTGCAGCCCTGTCTATACACAGCTGTCTGCAATTATGAAACAGCCACAATTTACTTTCACAGCTAATGAAACCTCCTGCAATTATTTTACCCTGGATGGTCTTCGCAAGCTGGCAGATACCGGTCTTTTTAATGGTCCGTATTCCTACCATCAGACGCCTCTTCCAAAGTCTGTTCGTCAAAAAGCTCTCCAGCATCTTCTGGATACAGACATGGGAAATCAGAAATGCAGGATACTGAAACCTTCCATTCTGTCCGAAACAGGGATACATCTGGAGATTCTGTCGGATTACTCTGTATTTCTCTGCTTTCTCTCTGATAAAGATACTTTCCTGTGCGTTTATCTGAAAGAGACCAGCATCGGACAGGCACTGGACGATTACCTCTGTTCTCTTACAGAAGAGGACGCTGTTTACACGCAAAAAGAAGCCCGGCAGATCCTGCTCGGACTTCTTGACGGGCTCTCATCATGAGCCTGTACTTCTGTGATATTCTCTTGTGATATCTTCCAGAAAACGATCTGTCTCCCCTGAAGATACCTGCTTCCGGGGAAGACTTGCAAAGCGATCCAGTGTTTCAGAAATTTCTTTTCTCATGGATTCTTCCACCTTAAGTTCGTCTTCTGTCTTCTCAAAATCTTCCTGTGTATGCACACTTCTGTACGCCAGAAG
>ENA-OUNH01000319-OUNH01000319.1-human-gut-metagenome-genome-assembly--contig:-NODE-319-length-15838-cov-7.380752_pt1 | contig 15838 bp, 19 predicted proteins | sample MGYA00242806_ERZ504814 | MGnify/ENA primary metagenome ERZ504814 (study PRJEB26092, sample SAMD00036389) | human gut metagenome | host: Homo sapiens | study: EMG produced TPA metagenomics assembly of...
AATAGGTTCTTCTTTTTGATCTTACAGACAGTTTCCATAAGATTTAAAGCATCTTCTCCTTCCATAAATGAAAGTGCAAGTGCAATTGCAAAATGAAAGATATACTGGGGTAATATGTAGTGCTTCACAGCTTCTTGCAGCGCCGATCAGACGATCTGAAGGTTGAAGCTTTCTCATAGGATCACGTGCAACGCGGGTAACGGTGTCTCTTAAATAAGAATTTTTAAAACGATGCAGTAAATCATTCATATGAGCATTTAACTTTGAGAAAGGTACCTGATATTTTTCTGAAAGCATCATACAGCTTTCTGTCATACAGCCACGTACGATAGACTGAATATAAATATCATGGGCAGCCTCATGAATATAGGTTTTATTTAAATATTGTCCTAAAAAGGCCGTTGTGACATGGGCCATGTTGTGAACATATAATTTACGTTCCAGATAGTAATGGAAAGGTTCATAAGGAATGATCTTCTTATATTCAGGAATCATCCCTTTGAAAGCAGCTTTATCAACTGGAAGGAAATCATAAGGTTCTACACGAACAGCCAATGGATGTTCATCTTCTGGAATCAGATCAGGATCTGCAGGTGGAACCATCCTTCCGATGGAAGTTTCTACAAGACCAACATTTTTCTCAAACAGAGCATGTTTATCTTCTGGAAGAGCTTTTAATAAATAGTCTCGTAACAGTACATCAGCATCCATCAGATTCTCACAGATTAAGATATCCAGAGTATTCGAAGATTCTTTCTCCCAACGCTTTAAAAGTCCTTGTGCAATGACAGGAGCCACTTTCTCAAGGACTGCAGCACCTAAAGCAGTTGCTATAATATCAGCGTCAGCGATTTCATTGCTGACAGCTTCAGAGTCTTTTCCATCCACAGCACGGATATTTTGATCCAGTGAACAGGTTGTTCCTCGTTCATAATAATCTGAGGATAAGTTTTCTCTTTGTTGATCAGATGGATCACGTCATCGTTTACATCGATAAAAACGACTTCATAGCCGATTTCAGAGAATAATGCGCCAATAAAGCCACGGCCAATGCTTCCAGCACCATACATAACAGCTTTCATAAAAATTCCTTTCTATAGTCATATCTTTGTATTGTGATAACATCAAAGACTAAGGAGATAAGTCCTTAGCCTTTGATAATGTGTTCATTGATTGTTTAATTATAATTCATTTTTAAATCTTTCAACTAACTGATCATACTCAGGAGCTTTTAGGTAGTTTGAAATAGATAAATGTTGTTTATTAGGCTGGGCAGCTTTTGCTGTTCCAGTTAATTCTACATGAGTGATGACCAGGTCAGTATCATCAGGAATCTTTGAGATTGCTGTATTGATAACTTCAATTGGAAGATTTGCGGCTTTTACTTTTTTCTTTAATGCTGCTGCAGACATTGCAGAAGATCCCATTCCAGCGTCACACGCAACAACGATTTTTTTAATATTTTTGATATCTATTCCGGCAACTCCAAGACTACTGTCATTTGTTATTGCAGTAGATTCATTTGAACTAGCAGAAGATCCCATTGCTTCTTTTGGTACTACAGATTCTCCGAGAGATGTGTCTCCACCTTTTGCTACCATACGTTTTACGAAAATAGCATTTAATAAGAATGATACAACACATGATAATACGACGCTTAATAAAACTCCGAACATACAGTTCTTAGGTGAAAGAGCTACGACAGAGAAGATACTACCAGGAGATGGTGTGGCAACAGTACCAACATTTAAGAATGTAAGTGTTCCTGTTCCGACGATACCACCAGCGATCATACCAATGATCGTTAATGGGTTTGCTAATACATATGGGAAGTAAACTTCATGGATACCACCGAAGAAGTGGATCAAGATCATTCCAGGAGCAGCTTCTTTCATTTCTCCTTTTCCGAAGAACCAGTAAGCTAATAATAATCCAAGACCAGCACCAGGGTTTGGCACTAATAGGAATAATGCGGAATGTCCTAAAGTCTTAACCTGTTCATAACCAATTGGTCCGAAGATACCATGGTCTAATGCGTTATTTAAGAATAATACTTTGGCTGGCTCAACGAAGATTGCAGATAATGGTAATGCATTATGTGCTACGATCCAGTTTACACCATTTGTTAATACAGTAGTTACAGTTTCCATAACTGGTCCGAATACTAACATTGCGAAACAGCAAAGGATAGCACCGATAATACCAAGTGAGAAGTTATTTACGATCATTTCGAATCCAGAAGGGATTTTTCCATCCACTGCCTGGTCAAATTTCTTAATGCAAACACCAGCAACAGGTCCTAAGATCATGGCAGCTAAGAACATTGGAGTTCCGTCAACGGCTACGATCGCACCCATAGTAACGAGAGCACCGATAACTCCACCACGATCGCCACCAAACATTTTACCACCAGTATGTCCAATTAAGATTGGAAGTAAGTAATTTAAGATTGGACTGATCAGTTTTGCAAGTTTTGCATTTGGAGTCCATCCTGTTTCCAAAAAGAATGCGGTAATTAAACCAAATCCGATAAACGCTCCGATATTTGGAATAACCATTCCTGCAAGAACGGAACCAAATTTCTGGAGTTTTTGTGAAATACTAGTTTTTTCTTTCATTTTTACAACTCTCCTTCTTCTACATAATTCTGATTGATCATATCAATGAATTCCTGTTTTGAAGAAGCATTTAAAAATTGATGGCATTTTTCAGGTTTTAATAAAATATCAGTAATCTGCATCAGCTCCTGCAGAGAATCTTCCTCACGGCTTGAGATGCCGATCACCAGATGTATGGTATTTCCATGATAAGAAACTCCATGTGGGATCTGAACAATACTGATTCCCGGTTTTAAAACAAAATTCAGAGTGTCTTCTGTGCCATGGGGGATCATAACCCCCAATCCGATATCAGTGGAAGTTTCTTGTTCTCGCCGGATCATACCATTAATGTAGGGTGGTTTTACACATCCGACTTGAACTAAGAGATCACCTGCTTTGTGGATTGCTTCTTCAATTGTAGTACATTCATAATCCAGACAAATGTGTTTCTGGAATTCATTACTTAGAAGTTTGCTGGCCATGCGCCCTCCTTATTTGTTACTCATAAACGTTTATCATGGTTATATGATAACGTACGGAGTGTATGAAAATCAATGCATACTAATGTCATATTTTTCAGGAGATGTTGTGACATTTTTTTGTTTTGCATTTTCCAGTAGAATTACGAACGATCAGTTCAGGTTCATATTCCATTCGCATAATATAATGATGTTTGGCAGAGATATTTTTCTGCGTGTTCTTCTTATATATAATATCCACAGCTTCACGACCTTTTGCCAAAGAAGCATGTTCGATTGTAGTTAAAGCAATCTGAGGCATGGAAGATAAAGGAATGTTGTCAAATCCACAGACAGAGTAATCATGAGGAACACGGAATCCATGATCAGAGATCGCAGCCATGATCCCAAAAGCCGTCATATCATTATTCCCAACAAAAGCAGTGGAAGAAGTATGTTCATCTAAAGCTTGAGAAGCCATATCATATCCGTTTTGATATTCAGAATTATCCGCAGAATATCTTCCGTAAGCAGCAATCGTAGGAGATTTTACCTCCACCCATTCCGGATCAAGACCATGATCTTTAAAACAAGAACGCAGCCCAGCAAGACGATGGATCCGGCCAATCTCTTTTGGGCGGATCGGTGTACAGATATAAGTAATATGCTTATGGCCAAGAGAGAGAAGATGTTCAGCAATAATATATCCAGGCTTTTTACTGTCAAGTTCAACTGCATCAAAACGACATGCATCTGGTTTATCACCGATGGAAACAACAGGGACTTGCTTAGATAATGCATTTGCCTGTGCAATCTTTGTTGGTGGATATAAAGAAATAACGCCTGCAAGTTCAAACCCAGATAAAAGGTTTAAATAGAGTTCTTCTTGAGAGACGTCCCTCAATGTACTGACAGTAAATACGGTATAACCATAATCTTTGGCACGTTCTGTGATCGAATGAATGATCATGGAATAATAACCATTCGAAAGAAGTGGACAAATAACGATGATACTCTTAGCAAGTGCCTGTTCTTTCTTTTTTACACCAGCAACAGGCTTCTTGTAACCAAGTTCTTTTGCACCTTGTCTTACTTTATCGATTGTTTCTTTAGAAAAAGACACATGTGGTTTGTTGCTTAAGATCATAGAGACAGTAGACTGTGATACACCAGTGTATTCAGCAATATCTCTTGTTGTTACTTTGTTTCGCTTTCCCATAAATAGTACCCTCTTTTCTATACATTTCATTTGCAATAGATAAATCAAAAATTATTTTGATTAATTTGAATTACTAATCAAAATAAGCTAGCGATTATTAATATTATACAATTGATTAATACAAAAAACAAGTGAACACGTACTTTAAGAAAAATAATCCAAAAACCTTGAAAGAAATCATTTGTTAATCAAATAAAATGATTAATAGAAAAACTCTGAAAACCGCATAAAATGGGCGTTTGACGGGTTTGACAGGCAAAAAAAATTGTGGTTAGATAGAGTCAGAAAGCAACAAAAGCAAGTGAAAAACAGGAGGGAATAACAGTGTATGATGTAGCAATTATCGGTGCAGGGATCACAGGCTGCGCTATCGCCTACGAACTTGGAAAATATAATGTGAAAGCTGTAATCGTTGAAAAGGAAAATGATGTTTCTGTAGGAACAACAAAAGCAAACAGCGCGATCATCCATGGAGGATATGATCCAAAGCCTGGAACAAAGATGGCAGAGTACAATATCAAAGGAAATGTCTATACAAAAGAATTATGTGAGAAACTGGATGTACCTTACAAACAGATCGGAGCATTGGTAGTTGCATTCAGTGAAGAAGAAAAGAAAACACTGGAAGAATTAAAACAAAGAGGTATCACAAACGGAGTTCCTGATATGGAAATCTGGGATAAAGAAAAACTTCTAAAAGAAGAACCAAATCTTTCAGACAAAGCCGTTGCGGCTTTAAGTTCTCCAAATGTAGGAATCGTAAGTCCATGGGAATTAGCCCTGGCACTTGCAGAAACAGCCGTATTAAATGGAGTTGAAGTGAAACTTAATACAGAAGTTTCCGGAATCGAAAAAGAAAATGATACATATAAGATAGAAACAAACAACGGAGTGATCGAAGCAAAATACATTTGCAATGCAGCAGGTGTTTTCGCAGACAAAGTTAATGAGATGTGTAATGAAAAAACATTTGAGATCACACCAAATAAAGGAGAATATTACCTAATGGATAAGAGCCAGGGAAATCTGGTCAATCATGTAATCTTCCAATGTCCAAATGAAAAAGGAAAAGGAGTTTTAGTTGCTCCAACGGTTCATGGAAACCTGATCGTTGGACCAGATTCACAGCCAAGTGCAGCGAATGATGTATCAACAACAAAACAGGGACTTGATTTTGTGAGAAATACAGCATTAAAATCTGTACCAGGAATTAATTTTAGAGAGTCTATTAGAAATTTTGCTGGAGTCAGAGCAAGAACAGCAGATCATGACTTCCATATTTATGAAGACAAAAACAACAAAGGGTTTATCAATATCGCAGGAATGCAGTCACCGGGATTATCATCCGCATGTGCAATTGCACCAGATATTTTAAAGATGCTTGAAAATTCAGGACTTACATTAGAAGCAAAAGAAGATATCGTAGATGAAAGACATATCGACCGCTTCAAACATTTAAGTCATGAAGACAGAGAAAAATTAGTAGAAAAGAATCCAGCATTCGGAAAGATCATCTGCCGTTGTGAAACGATCACAGAAGGTGAGATCATCAACGCAGTGCATCGTCCAATTCCAGCAACATCCATTGATGCGGTCAAGAGAAGATGTAATGCAGGTATGGGAAGATGCCAGGGTGGTTTCTGTGGACCAAGAGTTCAGGAGATCATCGCAAGAGAGCTGAATAAACCATTAGCAGATATTCCACAGGATCGTTTGGGAACAAACATTATCACAGGAGAAACAAAAGATGGAGGTGCCAAATAATGAAGTATGATGTAATCGTTGTAGGTGGAGGACCTGCAGGACTGGCAGCAGCAGTGGAAGCAAGTAAAAATGGTGCCGAAAAAGTTCTGGTTGTAGAACGTGATCAGGAACTTGGAGGAATCTTAAATCAGTGTATTCATAATGGATTTGGACTCCATTATTTCAAAGAAGAATTAACAGGACCTGAATATGCAGGTAAATTCATTGATATGTTAAATGAAACAAATATCGAAGTGATGCTTGATACGATGGTTCTTGACGTAGATGAAACAGAAAAATGTGTACATGCCATGAATAAGAAAAATGGTTATATGAAACTTGAAGGTAAATCCATTATCTTAAATATGGGATGCCGTGAAAGAACAAGAGGAGCCATCGCGATCCCTGGTGATCGTCCGGCTGGAGTGTTTACAGCAGGTGCAGCACAGAGATATGTGAATATCGAAGGATATATGGTAGGTAAGAAAGTACTGATCTTAGGATCCGGAGATATCGGACTGATCATGGCAAGACGCATGAGTTTAGAGGGTGCAAAAGTAGTTGGATGTGTAGAGCTTTGTCCATATTCTAACGGATTAAACCGTAACATCGTACAGTGCTTAAATGATTATGATATTCCACTGTATTTATCACATACGATCACAGATATTCAGGGTGATAAACGAGTTGAGAAAGTTATCGTATCAAAAGTTGATGAAAAGAATCAACCAATTCCAGGAACAGAGATGGAATTTGATGTAGATACTGTATTATTATCTGTTGGATTGATCCCAGAAAATGAATTAACAAGATCTGCAGGAATTACAATGGATCCAGCCACAAGTGGACCAGTTGTATATGAAAACATGGAAACTTCAGCAGAAGGAATCTTCGCAAGTGGAAATGTCGTTCATGTTCATGACCTAGTAGACTTTGTTACAGCAGAAAGCCAGAAGGCAGGAAAGAGTGCTGCAGAATACGTAAAAAATGGAGAAACAAAAGATCAGACATGCATCGATATCAAAAATGGAGATGGGGTCAACGGAATCGTGCCACAGAAAGTACGTCCATCTAATGTAGACAAGAAAGTTGAAGTTATGTTCCGTGCAAGAAACGTATTTACAGATGTAGCGATCAAAGTAAGATCAAATGGTGAGGAACTTGCTTCCTTTAAGAGAGAACACATGGCACCAGGAGAAATGGAAAAGATCGTTATTCCGAAAGCATTTTTAGATAAAGTAGAAAATGGTGAGATTACAGTATCTGTAGAAAAGGTAGGTGCATAAAGATGACAGATTTAATTTGTATCGTATGTCCAAAAGGATGTCATTTAAAAGTTGATGAAGAAAATGGATATAAGGTTACTGGAAATGGATGCCCAAGAGGAGCCGCTTACGGAGAAAAAGAACTGGTAAATCCAACACGAGTGATCACTTCTACAGTCAGAGTAGAAGCAAAGACTGCAAGAAGAGTTCCAGTCAAAACCGCAAGTGATATTCCAAAGGGTAAAATCTATGATATCATGAAAGAATTAGATAAAGTAACAATGAAAGCTCCTGTAGCGATCGGGGATGTAGTGATCCCTAACGTATTAGGACTAGGAGTTGACGTTGTAGCTTGCAAAAAAGTAGCAGAATAAATAAAATGATTAAGTAAAATATTTAAATTTCAGGAGGATAACAAATGAGCGTTATTACATTTGTTTGTGCAGGTCAGATGAACTCTGCGATCACATTCCCAGCATTCGAAAATGGACACGAGGTACGTCTGGTAGGATCACCTTTAGACAGAGATATCATTGATGGATTAAAGAAGGATAATTTCCATATCACATTAAAGAGAACTCTTCATGATGGGATCAAATATTATCAGATCGAAGAATTAGAAGAAGCATTAGAAGGAGCAGACTTAATCTTAGGTGGAGTCAGCAGTTTCGGACTTGACTGGTTCTGTGACGAAATCCTTCCAGTATTACCAGAAGATGTACCTTTATTAACAGTAACAAAAGGTATGGTAGATTTAGATGACGGAACTTTAGTTCCTTATCCACATATCTTCGAACAGAGACAGCCAGAAGGAAAACATATTAACTTTAACGCCATCGGTGGACCATGTACAAGTTATGAATTAGCAGACCATGATGACAGCCATGTAGCTTTCTGTGGAAAAGACATGGAAACATTAAAATTCATCAAATCTTTATTAACAACAGATTACTATCACATCAGTCTTTCTACAGATGTTGTAGGTGTTGAGTGTGCCGTAGCCATGAAGAATGCTTATGCATTAGGTGTGTCTCTTGCAGTTGGTTTAGCAGAGAAGAGAGATGGAGAGATCGGAGCAGTACATTATAATTCTCAGGCAGCATTGTTTGGACAGGGTGTCAAAGAAATGATCCATCTGTTAGAACTGATTCATGGTGGACCAGAAAACATCATTCACGGAGCTGGTGACTTATATGTAACAGTCTTCGGTGGAAGAACTCGTAAGATTGGTACATTATTAGGACGTGGACTGACATTTGATCAGGCAATGGAAGAATTACAGGGTGTAACTTTAGAGTCTATCGTTATTGCAACAAGAACAGCTCGTGCCGTACGTAAACTGGCAGAAAGAGGCGTTGTATCTTTAGATGACTTCCCATTGTTAATGCATGTAGATGCGATCATCAATGAAGGCGCAGAAGTTGATATTCCTTGGGAAAATTTACGACTGTTGTAGAATAATAAATAAAAATTAGAAATTCACGAAAATACTCTCTTTTTGAACAAAATTTAAGTGAAAAAAGAGGGTTTTTTCGACCTTTTAAATTTAAAAAATAGCACAAAAAAGAAAAATAATAGACACAAAATTATGCATAATGTAATATGAACATATAATAAAAGAGTCATAGGAGGTAGTTATTATGAAAAATACATTATGGCACTGGACGCAGGGACAACAAGTAACCGTTGTATCTTATTTAATGAGCAAGGTGTGATCTGCAGTGTTGCACAGAAGGAATTTACACAGTATTTTCCTCATCCTGGATGGGTGGAGCATGATGCGGATGAGATCTGGTCTTCCATGCTTGGAGTAGCAGTAGAAGCAATGAACAAGTTAAATATTACACCAGATCAGGTTGCAGCCATCGGAATTACAAACCAGAGAGAGACAACGATCATCTGGGATAAGAATACAGGAGAACCTGTGTATCATGCAATTGTCTGGCAGTGCCGAAGAACATCTGAGTATTGTGATCAGCTAAAAGAAAAAGGTCTGACAGAGAAATTCCGACAAAAAACAGGATTAATGATCGATGCTTATTTTAGTGGAACAAAAGTAAAATGGATTCTTGACAACATACCAGGAGCACGTGAAAAAGCAGAGGCAGGAGATCTTTTATTTGGAACAGTAGAAACATGGCTGATCTGGAAACTGACAAAAGGAAGAGTTCATGTTACAGATTATTCAAATGCTGCAAGAACTATGCTATTTAATATTAATACTCTCGAATGGGATGATGAAATCCTTGAAGAACTTGGAATTCCAAAATCAATGCTTCCACAGGCAAGACCATCCAGTGAAGTTTATGGAATGGCAGACGAAAGTTATTTTGGAAAAGAAATTCCAATCGGAGGAGCAGCAGGAGATCAGCAGGCAGCATTGTTTGGTCAGACATGCTTTACAGCAGGGGAGGCCAAAAATACATATGGAACAGGGGCATTTCTGTTAATGAATACAGGAACAAAACCAGTATTTTCTGATAATGGACTGATCACAACCATTGCATGGGGCTTAGATGGAGAAGTTAATTATGCATTAGAAGGGTCTATTTTTGTTGCAGGAGCAGCAATCCAGTGGTTAAGAGACGAGATGAGACTGGTAGATTCATCACCAGATTCTGAATATATGGCTTCAAAAGTAAAAGATACAAATGGCTGTTATGTAGTTCCTGCATTTACAGGACTTGGTGCGCCACACTGGGATCAGTATGCACGAGGAACAATCGTTGGTATCACAAGAGGTGTCAATAAATATCATGTGATTCGTGCGACATTAGAATCTCTGGCATATCAGACATATGATGTGTTAAAAGCAATGGAAGCAGATAGCGGAATCAAATTAAGTGCATTAAAAGTTGATGGTGGAGCAAGTGCAAACAACTTCTTAATGCAGTTCCAGTCAGATATTCTTAATACAGAAGTACGTCGTCCAAGATGTGTTGAGACAACTGCAATGGGAGCAGCTTATCTTGCAGGACTTGCCGTTGGATACTGGAAAGATAAAAATGACGTTATCAACAACTGGAATATTGACCGCAAGTTCCATCCAGAAATGAAAGAGGACGAAAGAGAAGAAAAATTAGCAGGATGGGAAAAGGCAGTAAAATATTCTTTCGGATGGGCTAAAAATTAATATATCATGCAAAACTAAAAAATTAAGAGAAAAGAGGGAAAAACTATGTTACCTTATATTGCAGAATTTATCGGAACAATGCTTTTAATCTTGCTTGGAGATGGAGTTGTAGCAAATGTAAACCTTGAAAGATCAGGAATGAAAGGTGCAGGGGCTGTGCAGATTACATTTGCATGGGGACTTGCGGTACTTGTACCAGCATTTATTTTTGGATCTTCATCAGGAGCTCATTTTAACCCGGCACTTACGATCGCACTTGCGGCGATTGGTAATTTCTCTTGGTTTATGGTGCCAGGATATGTGATCGCTCAGTTTGCAGGAGCATTTGTAGGAGCAGTCCTTGTGTATGTCTTATTTGCAGGGCAGTTTGAGGTAACCAAAGATCAGGGAACAAAATTAGGAGTATTTTGTACAGGACCTTCTATTGCAAACACAGGATTAAACCTGTTAAGTGAGATCATTGGAACCTTTGTTTTAGTTTTTGCGATTCTTGGAATCGGAAATGTGGAAAATGCAGGTTCTATGGGACTTAACTATTTCTTCGTATTTGCAATCATCGTTTCCATTGGTATGTCACTTGGTGGATTAACTGGATATGCGATTAATCCAGCCAGAGATTTAGGCCCAAGACTTGCACATGCAGTTCTTCCAATCCCAGGGAAAGGGGATTCTAACTTTGGATATGCATGGATTCCAGTTGTAGGTCCAATTATTGGAGCATTGCTTGCGGGTGGTTTATTTGTGATTATTCCATGGTAGGGGTCAGGTAAATGAAAGTAGAATAAAGATTGAAGAGATGGATGTTTTCTTAGACAAGAAGACATCCATTTTTTTAATAAAATCAATGAAAACACCTAGAAAAGAAATAGCACGTGCGTTAAGATATATGCAGGATTATAAAATCAAAAAGGAGTCGATGATCATGGAATACAAAAAATTCAACAATCAATACGTAATAAGAATTGACAAAGGCGAAGAAATCTGTGCAAAATTAAAAGAGGTCGCCCAAAAAGAAAATATCAAACTTGCATACTTAACAGGAATCGGGGCAGCAGGCAAAGTAACAGCTGGTGTTTTTGATACAAAGGAAAAAGTATTCAAAGGCCATACATGGGAAGGTGATCTTGAGATCGTTTCCATTGGTGGGAATATCAATACTATGAATGGGGAAACTTATACACACTTCCATATCAGTGTTGCGGATGAATCAGGGAATGTCTATGGAGGTCATCTGACAGAAGCAGTGATCAGCGGAACCGGAGAACTTGTATTAACTGAGATCGAAGGCACAGTTGACCGCAAGTTTGATGAAGAAATCGGGCTGAATTTATTTGAATTCTAAGTGAAAAACGGAGGACAAAGATAACATGGAAATGATGACAGGAAGAACATTATTCCGAAATTACAAAGAATATGATCAGAAAGAAGTAGAGATCTGCGGCTGGGTAAAAAGCAATCGTGGATCAAAGAAATTCGGATTTCTGGTTATTAATGATGGTACATTTTTTGAACCGATTCAGGTTGTATATGATCAGGAGATGGGCAACTTTGATACGGTCAGCAAATTAAATGTTGGAACAGCTGTGATCGTTAATGGAACTGTGATCGTGACACCAGATGCGAAACAGCCATTTGAGATTCATGCAAAGAGTGTAGAAGTCGAGGGAGAATGCCCATCCGATTATCCATTACAGAAAAAACGTCATACATTAGAATATTTAAGATCTATCTCTCATTTAAGACCAAGAACGAATACGTTTCAGGCAGTATTCAGAGTTCGTTCTCAGATTGCATATGCGATCCATAAATTCTTTCAGGAACGTGATTTTGTATACGTGCATACACCATTGATCACAGGACAGGACTGTGAAGGTGCTGGAGAGATGTTCCAGGTAACAACGATGGATCTTAACAAGATCGCTGAAGAAGGAAAAGTTGATTATGAACAGGATTTCTTTAAGAAGCCAGTCAGCTTAACCGTCAGCGGACAGCTTGCAGGAGAGACTTTTGCACAGGCATTCCGCAATATTTATACATTTGGACCAACTTTCAGAGCTGAAGATTCCAATACAACAAGACATGCAGCAGAATTCTGGATGATCGAGCCAGAGATCGCATTTGCAGATCTTGAGGATAATATGATCCTTGCAGAGCAGATGATCAAATATATCATCAATTATGTGATGGAGCATGCACAGGAAGAATTACAGTTCTTTAATAAATTCGTAGATAAAGGATTATTAGAACGTTTGAACCATGTAGTATCTTCTGATTTTGGAAGAGTTACTTATACAGAAGCAGTAAAATTATTAGAAGAACACAATGATGAATTCGAATATAAAGTATCTTGGGGAATTGATCTTCAGACAGAGCATGAACGTTATCTGACAGAGAAGATCTTTAAGAAACCAGTGTTTGTCACAGACTATCCAAAAGAGATCAAAGCATTTTATATGAAGATGAATGAAGACAACAAGACGGTTGCAGCCATGGACCTTTTAGTGCCAGCTATTGGAGAGATCATCGGGGGAAGCCAGAGAGAAGATGATCTTGCGAAACTGGAAGAGAGAATCACAGAATTAGGTATGAAACCAGAAGATTATGATTTCTATTTAGATCTTCGCAAATATGGTTCCACAAGACACGCAGGATTTGGTCTTGGATTTGAACGTATGGTAATGTACGCAACAGGAATTGCTAATATCAGAGATGTCATTCCATATCCAAGAACCGTAGGAAAATGTCAATATTAAGATGAATTATGCATATACTATTACGAGAGCAATTTTTAGGAGGTAGTAGTATATGCATTCTATTTGGCAGGAACAGATGGAATTTCCAGTTTATCCGATTTTAAAAGAGATAAAAAACAGATATTTTATATGTAGGTGCAACCCTGAAACATGCAATAGAGGCAAATTTTCAAAAAGAAATGGGAAGATCAGTTATGATCATTGAAGAAAAAAGTATTGGAGATATGCCAGAACTTGGTGGCATGGGGATTTTGAAAGCAACGAACATGAATGAATTTAAAGAGCTCTGTATTTTGAAAAATTATATTATAAGACAACATATTCCATGTGATCTTGAAATTATTTCAGAGACAAGCATTCAGGTCCATCCAGTGAAGTTGTTTTTGTTTATGACGAAGGATGTTGAAGTATATGAACAGACAAAGATCACTGCAAGACAGGGGAAACGTCTGGATATCGAAAGTGCCTATATCGATGCAGGACAAGTGATCGAAGACGACAAACCTTGTGAGAAGAGATATATTCATGTATTTTCAGAAGCAGGTTTTCCAGAAATCACGAAGCCAGATATTCTGGAGATCAGAAAATATAAAGAAGATTATCTGGTGTTGTCGTATCAGAGAAAATTGGAAGGAAGCCGGAATTCTTGGGAAATATAATTGAGTCATGTTGTAAAATTAGTGAAACGAAGATAGTATTTTGTGCTACAATAGATGTCAAGAGAACATTTATACAGGAGGATAAGAAACTATGAGTATGATTGATGTAATCCGCAAAGAAATGATGACAGCGATGAAGAATAAGGACAAAGAGAGAAAAGAAAGTCTTTCTATGTTATTAAGTGCATTAAAAAACGCACAGATCGATAAGAGAGAAGATCTGACAGAGGCAGAAGAAAACACAATTATCGCAAAAGAGATCAAACAGACAAAAGAGACAATGGATACTTGCCCTGCTGATCGTACAGATATCATTGATGAATGCAAAGCAAGATTAGCAGTCTTAGAAGAGTTCGCACCAGAGCAGATGAGCGAAGAACAGATCGAAGCTGAGATCAATGCTGTATTGGCAGAACTTGGAATTGATGCGCCGACAATGAAAGATAAAGGAAAAGTTATGAAGAACCTGATGCCAAGAGTCAAAGGAAAAGCTGACGGTAAACTTGTAAACCAGCTGGTAGGAGCTAAACTTTCATGAGAAATATATTAATTGTTGTCGATATGCAGAATGATTTCATCGACGGAAGCCTTGGAACCAAAGAAGCACAGGAGATCGTAACACCTGTTGCGGAAAAGATCCGTAATTTTGAGGGTGATATCTATGGAACGCTCGATACACATGAGGAAGACTATCTATCCACACAGGAAGGAAAGAATCTTCCAGTCAAACATTGTATCTGTGGAGAAGACGGCTGGGCATTAAACAGCGAAATCATGCGGGCAATCGCAGAGACGAAAGCAGAAGTCCATAATTTCTGTAGAAAAGGAACTTTTGGTTCTATGGAACTGGCACAGATATTGAAGGAAACATATGAAGATCAGGAAGTTGAAATCGAACTGATCGGATTATGTACGGATATCTGTGTGATATCCAATGCAATGCTGATTAAAGCAGCACTGCCGGAAGTGAAGGTAAGTGTTGATTCTTCATGCTGTGCGGGAGTGACTCCTGAGAGTCATAGGAATGCGTTGGAAGCTATGAAGATGTGTCAGATTGAGATAGTATAATTAGTTGTAAATAAAGGGCGATATGAAGTCGCCTTTTTATTTTGAATTAAAATGTAAAATAATAGAAATATTTACAATAATATCTTGATACATTTCAAAATCGTGGGTATAATAAAATTTACAATAAATGTAAGAATATAAAGGAGTAATGCCTATGACAAACAACAAACTTTATGCACGAGATGATTATCTAAAGAAAAAAGCAGCGGATAGTAATGGATTGAATATTCAATTAACGAACAATTATGCTTTTCGGAAAACATTTAAAAATACTTACATAGCAAAAGGATTTTTGATGGCGTTATTAGGATTGAAGGAGGATGAGATAGCAGATTTAAAAGTTACAGATCCATTTGAAGAGGGGAAAGTGAACAGGAAAAAGAGGGGATTCTGGATGTAAAAATTTATCTGAACAATAATAAGAAAATCAATATAGAAATGCAAAATCGTTATCAGAATGATTGGACGGAACGAAGTTTGTTTTATAATTGCAGGATGTTTACAGATGGATTTTATCACGGACAATCATATGGAGAATTAGAACCATGTATACATATAGGTATTTTAGATTTTAATTTGATGAGGAGTCAAGGTTTTCATCATCATATTAAATTATTGGATATAAAAACAGGGGAAGAATATAATGACAAATTGCAATTTCACGTGGTACAATTAAAGAAATTAGAAGATGCTGCCAAGGAAGAAAAAGAAACGGAACTATACTATTGGGCAAAATTACTTGCAGCAAAAGATTGGAAAGAAGTTGACGATACGATTAAAGGAATCCATATAGAGAGGCGGTGAAAGATGAGATGTATAAAATGAGTCAGGATGAAAGAGAACGATATTTGTATTTGCGAGAAGAAATGGCATATAGTGATGAAATCAGCAGGATGAAAACTGCGAGAGAAGAAGGATTGGGAAGAGGGAAGAAAGGAAG
>ENA-OUNH01000320-OUNH01000320.1-human-gut-metagenome-genome-assembly--contig:-NODE-320-length-15838-cov-3.647381_pt1 | contig 15838 bp, 15 predicted proteins | sample MGYA00242806_ERZ504814 | MGnify/ENA primary metagenome ERZ504814 (study PRJEB26092, sample SAMD00036389) | human gut metagenome | host: Homo sapiens | study: EMG produced TPA metagenomics assembly of...
CCCGGTTCCACACCGTCACATCGGAGTCTTCCTTTACCATACCCTCGTAAGACTGTACCATCTGCGTCTCCAGTCTTTTCCACAGTTTTTCCATGATATTTCCCTTTCTTCCAGACAGATCACTCTCTATCTGCCTGCTGACTGTTCCCAGCCATTCAGTACCGCACAGTCTGAACCAGCTGATTTTTCCGCTATGGCCTCCGCTCCTTCCAGGAAGTATATCACGTCTTTTTCTATTCATCTACTGTATCCAGGTAAAATATCTCCTTCTCCCGTAATTTTTCCGCTTTCTGCTTCCTGCATATTCTATAATTCCCAGCACAAATACCATTAATATAGAAAGAACTGCTCCAATCCAAAACCCAGGTGTATGATACTTCATAACAATCTTATGTGGCCCTGCAGAAAGCTTCACCCCGGTAAGTCCCTGCAGGTTCAGTGTTTCCGCTTTTTTTCCATCTACGTAGATCTGCATATCCGGATCGTAAAAACTGCCGATCATAAGTATTCCATCCCTTTGCACAGTTATGTTCCCTTTTCCTCCTGCAAGATCTGTCTGCTGTAAAGAAAGTTTTTCATAGATTTCATCCAGATCTGCCTCCTGATAAGTTCCGAGAACGGCCTCGTGTATACCGGAATTTGCAGTGATATGAACGATTGTTTCTGTATCATAAGTTCCTAGATCCAGAAAATTATTATTCCAGTAATCTGACTTCTGCTCCTGCCCGTTGATCGTAACTGTATCCGGCTCTGTTCCCGGAATGTAAAGATATCCATGTTCGTCTTTTTTCAGTCGGACATTGAAGGCTGCCATTCCGGTAAGTGTTGTCTCAGAGCTGACTGTCTTCAGATTATAGAGTCTTTTCCCTGCAATGCCTCTGAGCAGCCGATTCTGTACTTCCATCGGATTTGTGCCTGCCATTGCATAATCCACGGCAGAATCGCTGACCATATATCCGGCTTTCAGCGCACGGGCATTTTCATACAGGTCAAAAGACGGACTTTCCCCCATCTTCTGATAGGATGTGTTCAGCGTCCTTGTATTCCGACAGATCAGATAACGGATTCCAAGAAGCATATCCATTGCCTCTGTTGCACCTGCATATTGATAACGGTTCTCCAGATTTTCAAAACCCATGTTTTTCACGAAATCCCACATTTCTTCCGTATTGGTGGATGAATACATTGAAATTCCATTAAGCTGATACAGAAGTTCCTCATTTCTCACCAGCGGATTCACAATAGCAGCTCTGTAATTTACCTGATCTGCATTTACAGAATCCATAAGTTCACTAACTTCCTGCTCGCTTTCCACATAAATGTCACGACTGGCTGTTCCGTTATATGTGATGCTTACGATCCCATGGATTCCGGTTTCTGCAAGGATCAACAACATAAGCATACAGCTGCATACTTTTCGGATTTCCACACATCCGAAACGGTTTGCCAAAAGTTTTCCACAAATAAAACATTCCGTCCACACAGGTAAAAACATCAGTGCAACAGCACCGGCTGAGAATAAAATTTCTCTGTTTTTTCCACCCAGTATTCCTACAGCTGCGCAAAATATTTCTGCTGCTGCCAGCCCTGCAAAAAGCCATTTTCTGCTCTGTACAGATATTTTTCCCCAGGCATCACCGGTCACTCTGAGAAGCAGGAATACCAGAACAAAAGCAAATCGGTTGGGAATTCCCACCGGCTTATGCAGTCCGTGAAAAAGGAGATTCAACATCGTTACATGGAACCCTGCAAAATATAAAACGATCAGCAAACCCAGCACGATTTTTTCCACAATTCGGATCTCTTTGTTAAAAAATACATTCCTGCAAAAAGCAGCACCGCGCAGCCGCAGTAAAGGTTCACATCTCCCTGCTCGCCTGATTTCACAAAAGACAGGGAATCTTCCATCAGCGCGCCAAGCTGTTTCCAGAGATCTCCGTAAACACCGCTCAGTCCGTTTCCTGCCTCTGTTGCTGCAGCTGTTCTGGAAACTGCGATGATTCCGGGGATCAGCGTAATTCCTGCAAGACCTGCAGCCGCAATGGAAGCTCCCACGAACGTCCGCAGTGAATAAAAAATCCCAGCTCCGCGCCGGTCCGGTTCCGTCGCCATCATAATAATAAGATTGGCCAGATAATAAAGCGCTGCAAATACGCACAGCATAAATCCCATATAATAGCTGGTCAGAATGCAATATCCCAGCACCAGGCAATATCTTTTCCATCTTCCGGTATATACAAGCTGTTCTATAAGATATGCCAGCACCGGAAGCATCATAATGCAGTCAAACCACATCACATTGCTGTAATATCCCAGCATAAAATTTGACAGACCGTACATACAGCCAAGAGAAACTGCCATACTGCTTCTGCCAGAATATTTTTTTCCGGAATACCATGCCATGGACACGCTGCAAAGTCCTACTTTGACCAGAATCACAGCTGTCACGGCTTCGTTTACGTACATGAATTTCATCAGCAGAAGGATCGGTAAACTGAACGGGCTGCAGAGATAATAACAGAATAAGCCATAAAAATTGTATCCCATGGCGTGTGAAGAATAAGTCCATCCCAGACCTTTTCCAAGCTGGCTGGCAAGCTCTTTATAAAAAGCTGTATACTGGTGGACACCGTCTACAACAAGTGCTGACGCCTCCCCAAAGGGATACACGCCTTTCAGGGCAAAACCAGCCATAAATATGATTACCGGAAACAAAAATGCCAGGATATAGACCCAGGCCGGAGTTCTGCTTCTGTGATTTCGTTTCTTCTGTAATTTCATCGTATTTCCTCTTCCGTCGATTCTTATCAGTCGTCAGGCAGATATTTACCATCTGCATTCAAGTCATGCGGATATTCGCAATCCACCTGTTACTGTTCACTCCATTCTCAGTAACATCCACTTCGCTACTTGCTCATAAGAGCAGACGCTGCGCTTATCTATATTCGAAATGTATTATAACACTTCCTATAATGTATCACGTGTTTGTGAAAATACTGCGAAATTTTGACTGAATATTACATAAAGAAAAAAGCTGCCATACCATTGGAGACACAGAAAACTCCGCCGATATAACAGCTTTTTTCTGAAGTAGCCTGTGTACGCTGATCCACAGGATCCTTCATGGGTGTAATTATTAACTTTATGTGATGAGTTTTTTAGTTCTGCCCTGTATTTATGTCGGATATTCACATATCCGCAGGTGGCTGATACAGGTTAAGAACTATTATGTTTACATGATAGCATGACCATGTTTATTTGTAAAATTAATATTTAGTTTTTATAATATAGAATTCTTTAATAATTGGACATTGCTGTTTTTGCTCTTATAAAACACTGTATCCTCTGGATTTCAGACATTCTCTTACTTCCATGATATCTTCTGTATGGAATACCATAATCGGCTTGCCGGAATCACGATTAAAAGAAAGATACAGATAATCCACACTTACGTTACTGTCCTTCAGTGTAAGAAGAAGATCATTGAGATTTCCTGTTTTATCTTCTACTTCTACTCCGATCACCTCAATAACATGGCAGAGATAACCGGCACCGATCAGAGCCTCCTTCGCTTTTTCCGGATCAGAAACTACCATTCTTACAATTCCGTACTCAGCACTGTCGTTGGTGACAGATCCCAGAATGTTAATGTCCTCTTCCTTCAGGATCCCTGTGATGTTCTGCATAACGCCCTTCTTGTTCTCTGCGTATATGGATAACTGTTTCAGCATGATAAAAGCCTCTCTTTCCTTCGTGGTGTATTCAATGCCTGGCAAAGCAGCCATTCGCACTTATATACAAATCTTCGCACAACTCACCAGGTATGTCAACTTAATTTCGCACTTGCAGATACTTCTTCCGGGTCGCAAGCCCTCCACGGATATGTCTCTCCTGCTTATTCACATCCAGTACCTTCCGCACTTCCACAGCCATCCCCGGATTGATCACCTTCAACCGTTCCACACAGTCCTTATGTACCGTGCTCTTACTGATCCCAAATTTCTTTGCCGCCTGCCTCACCGTAGCCTTTGTTTCAATAATATACCCTGCGATCTCAACTGCACGTTCCTCTATATAATCCTTCACTGCCAAGCCTCCGAAGACGCTTTTTTACAGTGTATGCCGGGGGATTTCGAGGTATGTCTTTACAAATGATCTCTATACACTTACGTATTACTTTATTACTATCCTTCTTTACCCTTCAACCTTCTTACGCTTCTTATAAATCACAAGACAGACAACCACAAATACAGCAGTAACAGCTACAGTCAGAGGCAGTATCCTGGATGATTCCGCGCCAAGCAGAAGGCCGAATCCCTGTCTCAGAGTCAGGATTCCGAAAATGGAAAAATAAAAAATAGCAACCGTATTGAGGATTCCTTCCGGTGCCTTGCTCTTCAGAAGATAACCAATAAGAAGTCCGATCACATCCGCAGCAAAAAGTCCCAGGGAACAGGCGAGCCATACAACAACAGCAGCACTTAAGCCCTCATTTGCTCCAAAAGTGATCGCTGTGAGCTGTGTCTTATCACCAAGTTCAGCAACAAAAAATGTACAGAACACAGAAAGCGGTGCAAACTTGATCTTTCTGTCCTTTACATTCTCTTCCTCATCATCGTCACTCTTTAAAGTAGTCGCTGCAAAAAACAGGAACGCCGCACCTGCGATCAGTCGAATCAGCCAGGTAGGAACTACCGTGCTGACAAGACCTCCTGCCAGAACTGCCAGTCCGTTAAGAACGAGGATTGCAACACCTGTTCCAAGCAGAATGTCTTTCAGTTTGAACTTGGAAGTCATCGCCACCAGCATCAGCTGTGTCTTGTCGCCCATTTCCGCAATAAACTGGGTAAAGAGCACCTTCATAAATAATAACATATCTCTTTTTCTCCTTTTCATATGTGTCCGGTCAGAAGATATTTCTTATGACAAAAAAGACCCACGTATACCTTATCTCCACAATAGAAATAAAATATACATGAGTCTCATTCTTTAAGATTTGCCAGGTGCGCACACCAGTATGTTGACAAACCACGTTTACACGCGAATTACTCCCTCACGGAATTAATTTTCGTCATTATAGCAAAATTGAGAAATTTTGTCAATTCAGAAATCACGTCCTGCTCCGCCGCCTCCGAAGCTTCCTCCGTCACCGGAATCTCCGCTGTCATAACTGCTATCATAATCATAGTCATCGTTATTATTCGTACTGCTTCCACTACTGCTGCCTTTTCCGCCTCGGTTAAGTAACCAGCTAAGCGGAAACAGAGAATTAAACAAACGATGCAGAACTATCATCTTACTGAAATTCTTTTTCCAGTATTCCGACATATCCTTTCCCTGGATTTTCCAAAGAAGACCTTTCAAAAGTAATACGAGATTTACAAAAATAAATACAGGAATCGTAACAACCCCCAGATACGCCCCCGCCATGATCAGAACGATCAGTACTAATCCCAGGGCGATTTCCCACGGTTTTCCTTCATCCTCTTCATCTGCTTCTGCCTGTGCTTCCTTGTATTCCGGCACTGTCACTGCTTCCAGCCCATACTCATCACGAATTTCATTTAACAGTGCATAATAAAGCTGCACAGTACCTTTTTCAAAATTATCTTCTTTATAGGAAGGAACTGCATACTCATCCAGAAGCCGTCCTGTCTTCGCATCCGGCAGCTTTCCTTCCAGGCCATATCCGACAGCGATCCAAACTTTACGATCAGAAACGGAAAGTACAACCAGAACTCCATTATTCTTGTCTTTTGATCCAATTCCCCATTTACGTCCCACTTCAACTGCATAATCACTGATATCCTCCCCATCAGTGGAATCAACAGTAAGCACTACAAGCTGGGCAGTTGTATCATCATGAAGCTGTTTTCCTGCTTCACACAATGTCTCTTTCCAGGAATCACTGAAAACTCCTGCATAATCATTCACATAAAATTCTTTCGTAGCAGACGGGATCTCACCGTGAACTACCAGAATATTTCCAGACAACACCATTGTAAAAATCAGCAGTGCTGCCATCCATCTGCGTATTTTTTTCATAGGCTGTTCCCCCATTACAGTACAGCTTATCAATCGGCAAGCATCTCTCCTACGTCAGGAGTCTCCTGGGCAGAAGTACTGGCTTCAAAATACGACGCCTTCTCAAACCCAAAGACTGAACCCAGAATATTTCCCGGAAACTTCACGAGCTTCGTATTATAAGATTTCACAGCATCATTATAATCTTTTCTTGCTACTGAAATACGGTTCTCACTTCCGGACAGCTCATCCATAAGGCTGACATATGTTGTATCACTCTTCAGCTCAGGATAATTCTCCACTACAACTTTAAGACCATTCAGTGCACTCTCCACCTGCTGATCTGCCTCCGCTTTCTCTTCCATAGTATCTGCATCCATCAGCTGGCTGCGGGCTTCCAGAACCTTGTCAAAAACTTCCGTCTCATGTTTCGCATAACTCTTTACTGTGCTGACAAGATTCGGGATCAGATCCGCCCTCCTCTGCAGCATGGTCTCAACATCGGCCTGCGCTGTATCTACCGATTCTCTGTCTCCTGCCAGCCCGTTATAGCTGACAGCCAGTCCACCTGCCAGTACAAGGATCACGACAACAATGATTGCGAGTGTTTTTTTCATTTCTGCTTCCCCCTTCCGGTGTATTTAATGTGAAATATCTGGACAATAGCTGCGCGGATATTCACCAGCCATATTCCTTTGATTCCATTGTACCAAACCCGCCAAAAATACACCACAAAAAAGTCCAACTTTACGGTGAAAATATATCTGGATTTGTCACGATTCATTTTGTGAGCAGCAGCCCGGATTTTCCATTAGAATTTCTCTGCCATCTCCCTCAGTCCCTGATACATTTTTTCAGATAAAGGAATCTTCACACCCAGACGTTTAGCCTCTTTCACAATATATCCACTGAAAGTCTCCAGCTCTGTCTGTTTCTTACAGATTCGATAATCTCTCTGCAGAGAACTTGTGGCATTATCTGCATGCACGTGGCGGAATTTATGGATCACTTCATTGATATGCTCATCTGTCAAAGCCACACCCCTGGCACGTCCTACACTTGCAGCTTCCCACACAAGAGTTTCATACTGCTGTGCTTTCACCTGATCACTTCGCAGTTCTCCGATCGTGTTGTCATAAAAAGCAGTCATCACATTAAACGCGCAATTAAGGATATATTTCCGCCAGATCTCTACCTCAATATCCCCCTCATCTTTATAATCAATATCTGCACCTTTCAGGATCTTTGCAACTTCCGCAACTTTCTCCCTCTGCTTCTCATCCGCATTTTTGATTCCAATACACAGCCATGTAAATGTATCCTGCTGAGAAATGGAAAAATCTTCATTTGCAAAAGCCACCGTATAGATCAGAGAGTCTACCACCGTTCCTTTTCCGATCAGCATACGGATATTTTCTCCCGGATCAACACCATTCATTACCGGAATGATCACCGTATCCTCTGTAACCATATCCCGGATACTCTCGCACACCCCTGCAAGAGAGTAATTTTTTACACAGATAAAAATATAATCCTGCTGTCCCATATCGCAGACTGGAACTACCCGTTCCGGCCTTGCAATGATCTCACCTTTATAATCACTGTGCAGCACAAGCCCCTTCTCCCGGATACTCTCTGCCCTGGCTCCACGTGCCACCATTGTCACATGAGGATATGCTCTCGCCAACATCCCTGCCACATATCCGCCAACACCGCCGATTCCGATCACTGCAATTTTTTTCTCTTCTGCCTTCATCTCATCTGTCTCCTTTTTTCACGGATGTCCTGTATTTCTGCGGTTATAAAACCATTATCTCCGCATAATTATTCATAATCACATTTTATCAGATAGCAAAGAAAATACTATCCTGCCTTTCTTTGAAAAGAATTCTGGTGTATACTAGAATTACTTTTTATAATGAAAAAATAAACAAATGAGGTGACAGAACATGGACACAAGACCCGTTTTTCACGGAAGTGATATAGAGAAAATCTGCAGCTATTACAATTTAAAAAAGAAGACATCGTCAAATTCGGCGCAAACGTCAATCCTCTCGGATTATCTCCGAAAGCCAGCAAAGCAATTGCAGAACACGTTGATCTTCTTTCTTCCTATCCGGACAGAGAATACACTTCTCTTCGCAATACGATTTCCCGTTACTGCGGGATCCCAGCTGATTTTATACTTCCAGGAAACGGTTCCAGCGAACTGATCTCACTTCTTATTGAAGAAAGAGCACCAAAGCACACTTTGATCCTTGGCCCGACCTACTCCGAATATTCCAGAGAACTCTCTTTCTCAGGAAGTACACAGGAATATTATCATCTTCAGGAGAATAATGATTTCGGGCCGGATATTCCGGATCTCTGTAAAAAGCTTACTCAGGGCTATGATTTTCTTATCCTCTGCAATCCTAACAATCCAACATCTTCTGCCATTTCAAAGGAAGATCTCCGCAAGCTCATAAGTTTCTGTGCGGAAAAAAACATCTTCGTAATGATTGATGAAACTTACGTGGAATTTGCCCCGGATATCAATGCTATCACAGCCGTTCCCCTTACACAGGAATTCACCAATCTCATGGTACTCCGCGGTGTATCAAAATTCTTCGCAGCACCTGGAATGCGCCTTGGCTACGGAATCACCGGAAACATGAACTTCCTCGCAAAAATGCGTGAGAAACAGACACCATGGTCATTAAATAGTATTGGTGCATTTGCAGGAGAAATCATGCTTCAGGATGAAGAATACATCCGAAACACAAGAGAACTGATCCTGTCCGAACGTGTCAGAATAATCTCCGAATTAAAAAAAGTTCCAACTTACAAAGTCTATCCGGCTTATGCCAACTTCATCCTTCTCAGGATCCGGAAAGAAGGCCTGACCTCCTATGATGTTTTTGAGGCCTGCATCCGCCAGGGACTCATGATTCGCGACTGCTCTTCATTCCAGTGTCTTGACGGCGAATTTATCAGATTCTGTATTATGATGCCAAAGGACAATTCACGGCTTATAGATGTACTGAAAGCCTTATGAAATCCAGCGTTGTGCTTCCATATAGGATATGTTATACTTCACAGGTATTATTAAATCAATGTAAAATATGGAAAGCAGAAATAACTAACTTCTGAAACAATTATGTTATACTTTAATAGATATCGGCTATTCTATATCAGAGGAGCAATATAAATCAGAAACAGAAAACCGGAGGATATGTAATGATATTTTGGCTAAAACAAATAATAAAAATGCTTTTCCAGCAGCTTATTCTTCCGGCTGTTTATAATGTCCATGCCATGAAGCCGGTTATACCCGGAACCGTAATACTGGCTGATGCACATCACAGCGAGATCCCATTCAGCATGCTGGCCATCCGTGAGGAGCTTCTGACCCATCCGGAGCTTCAGATCACCGAAATGTACTGGAACAATAACTCCGATTCTCCTCTGAAGGTTTTTCAGAATATGACCTCTTTTATGAAAAAATATGCATCCGCAGAAACAGTGATCATATGTGACAATTTTCTGCCTGCAGCTTCCTGCAAAAAACGCAGCGAAACTCAGGTAATACAGCTTTGGCATGCATGTGGAGCCTTCAAAAAATTCGGTTATGACACGGATGCAGATATTCCATCCTACTATATTGGCAATGTAATGGCCAACTGCAATATCGCAACTGTCAGCTCAGAAATCTGCGTGAAACCTTTTGCCAGTGCCATGAAACTTCCGGAGGATCGCATCCTCCCTGTAGGCGTCAGCCGGACGGACATGTACTTCAACAACAGTTTCAACCAGCACTGCCGCGAACAGTTTTTCCGGCAGCATCCTGAAGCACAGGACAAAAAAATCGTACTCTGGGCTCCTACTTTCCGCGGAAAACCTGGTTCTGCCCAGGTCTGCGGACTGGAAGATGTCCTCAAGGCGCAGGAACGCCTCAGAGATACTCATTACTTTATCATTAAACTGCATCCCCATTCCCAGCTTCATACACAGGGAACCAACTGCAGCATTCCTTCTGAGGAACTGCTCCCTGTTGCTGATGTAGTGATCACAGATTATTCTTCTATCCTTTTCGACGCAATGATCTACAAACTTCCGATCATTCTGTTTGCACCGGATCTTAAAGAATACGTGGACAACCGGGGATTTTATCTGGATTACTTTACACTGCCCGGCATACTTGTCCGCGACAGTGAACATATCGTTCAGACGCTGTCTGATGAAGCAGCTCTTGATGCTTCCATTGATCAGCATTATTTCGAATTTTTTGAACAGTATATGGCCGCCTGCGACGGACACTCCACACAGAGAATTATAGATTACATCACAAAACCCCAGAATAACTAGGAGGTAAGCATCTATGGCTAACAATATTTTTGGTATTATCCTGGCCGGCGGCCAGGGAACACGAATGGGCAATGCAGAACGCCCGAAACAGTTTATGGAGATCGGCCGGAAGCCAATTATCGTTCATACCATTGAAAAATTCGTGATCCATTCTGCTTTTGACAGAATTATCGTACTTTCTCCGAAAGCATGGATCTCTCATACAAAAGATCTCATCCGCAAATATATTCCTGACCATTCCGACATCATCGTTATCCCGGGCGGTTCAACAAGAAACGAGACGATCATGAACGCAATCCGCTACATTGAAGAGAATTTCGGACTTGATGACGATACGATCATTGTAACACATGATTCCGTACGTCCCTTTGTATCTCACCGCATGATCGAGGAGAATATCCAGGCAGCCGTGGAATATGGTGCCTGCGACACTGTGATCCCTGCGTCAGATACCATCGTAGAAAGCCAGGATCATAAGTTCATCAGTAGCATTCCCGATCGTTCTGCCATGTACCAGGGACAGACCCCGCAGTCTTTCCGGGCAAAAAAACTCCGGGATATTTATGCGGGTCTTTCTTCCGCAGAAAAAGAAATTCTCACGGATGCCTGCAAAATCCTTGTTCTTAAAGGAGAAAAGGTCCATCTTGTGGAAGGCGATGTTACAAATATCAAAAATCACATATCCTTCCGACATCCGCATGGCTGAAGCTATCATGGGAGGGAAATAAATGCTGACATCTGTTTACCGTTTAGTCAGACCACGTCAGTTTGAACTGGTCTTTAATGACATTACCCTTGATAAATCTCACGTGATTGTTCATCCTGTCCGCCTGTCTATCTGCAATGCTGACCAACGTTATTACCAGGGTCTCCGCGCAGAAAATATCCTTCGCAAAAAGCTTCCAATGGCTCTCATCCATGAGGCAGTCGGCCGGGTTGCTTTCGACCCCACAGGCCAGTTTGAAGAGGGAACTCTTGTTGTAATGATTCCTAATACTCCTACTGAAAAGGACGACATCATTGCAGAAAATTATCTCAGAAGCAGTCAGTTTCGGGCCAGCGGTTTTGACGGTTTTATGCAGGAATATGTAAGCATGGAACCTGACCGTCTTGTTGCCTTGCCGGAAGATGTCAACCTGTCCGTAGCTGCTTTTACAGAGATCGTCAGCGTCAGCTACCACACGATCCAGCGATTCCTTCGCTTTTCCCACAGCCGCAGGGATGTGATCGGAGTCTGGGGCGATGGAAATCTGGGATATATCACTTCCCTTCTTCTTAAAGCTATCCTGCCTGAGACCAAAGTCTGCGTTTTTGGTGTCAACGAATATAAACTTCTACGATTTTTCTTTTGCAGATGATGTATATTTGATTTCAGATATTCCGGAAGATTTTCACATGGATCATGCTTTCGAATGTGTGGGTGGAGCCGCTTCTTCCAAAGCGATCAATCAGATCATTGACTATATTAATCCAGAGGGAACCATATCCATTATGGGGGTCTCTGAGGATTTCGCCCCCATCAACACACGCATGATCCTGGAAAAAGGTCTTCGTCTTTTTGGAAGCAGCCGCAGCGGCCGGGAGGATTTTCTTGGTCTTATCAAACTGTACAATCAGAATCCGGATCTGATCAATCAGTTGGAAAAAATCGTAGGAGCGGAGATTCATGTAAGAAGTATTCAGGATATCACCCGCGCTTTTGAGATCGATATCCACAAAATTATGGGAAAACCATTATGATCTGGGAGAATTAACACATGAAGAAGATTTTAAAAAAAGTTTTGAAAAAAATCTACCGGGCACTGCCATCGAAAGTTAAGAAGTGCTATCGAATGGCCCGCAAAGTTCTGATCTTTCGGGTCGTTTATCCCTTCACTTATAAATTTTTCGCGCTTACCCGAAAGATGAATCCTGATAAAGTCGTTTTTATTGAAGCACGTTTTGACAAGATCACAGATGCTTTTCAGCTTATTTACAAACGCATGAAAGACGAAGGCTATGAGGTCCACGAAGAATATCTTCTGAACATCAAATCAAACAATCCGGCTTATATCCGTCGCTGCCTGCATATGCTGAAAGATATCGCGGATGCACATTATATCTTTCTCAATGATGCCTGCGATGTCACAAGCAGTATTTCGCTGCGCAAAGGAAGCCGAATCTTTCAGGTGTGGCACGCCTGCGGTGCTTTTAAGAAATTCGGCATGAGCACTGCTGACCTGATCTTTGGTGCCGACCGCCACACTCAGGAAAAATTCCCCAACTACAGGAACTTATCCTACGTTACAGTCAGCAGTCCGGAAGTCAGCTGGGCTTACGAAGAAGCCATGAACCTGAAAGGTACTAATACCGAAATCGTAGCAACCGGAATCAGCCGTACAGATGTTTTTATGATAAAATTTTATTAAAAATGCCAGGGAATCTGTTTACTCCGTATTCCCCCAGGCCCGTTACCAAAAAAGTATCCTGTACGCACCTACCTTCCGCGGAAGAGTCGCAAAAGCCAAAACCCCTGACTGCCTCGACATCCCGGCTATGAAAAAAGCCCTTGGAAATGAATACATTCTTCTCCTGAAACACCACCCGTTCGTAAAAAAACGCCCGGAAATTCCCGAGGACTGCAAAGATTTCGCAATGGATGTAACAACAGATCTGGATATCGATAAACTGCTCTGCGTCAGCGATATCTGCATCTCCGACTACTCATCCCTGATCTTCGAATACTCCCTTTTCGAACGCCCAATGATCTTCTACGCCTACGACCTGGAAGATTACTTCGACTGGAGAGGTTTCTACTACAACTACGATGACCTCACCCCCGGCCCTGTCGTAACTGAAACTGAGGAGATCATTGATTACATTCAGAATCTTGACACACGGTTCGATAAGGAACAGGTTCATGCCTTTAGAGAGAAATTTATGTCCGCGTGTGATGGCTGTGCTACGGATAGGATTATGGAGTTGGTACGGAATAATTAAAAGGTCTTCAAAAATATTATTTATCCTCTCAGGTGCTGGCAGAGAATGCCAAGTGCTGAGGGGATTTTTTGTTCCAGAATAGAGCTATTAATACTCAGGAATATTGGTCGTTTACTTCCCTTGTATTTTCTGAAAACTCGTTTCTTTACATTCCACTATGCTTCTATTAATATAATACAATTTGAGAAAGGCCAAGTCCCTAACCCATCTTATATTTACATTCCACAATGTTTCTATTAATACCTCAACGTTATTTCCGCTGATCTGACTGTCTATCAATTTACATTCCACAATGTTTCTATTAATACGGTAACCGGGTAACCGAGTAACCCTGACTTTCTCATATATTTACATTCCACAATGTTTCTATTAATACTTGTATCATGCGAACGGCGTCTCCTCGTCGATTCCATCATTTACATTCCACAATGTTTCTATTAATACACGGTTTACGCTTGTCCCCCGTCGGGTAAGCCTGTATTTACATTCCACAATGTTTCTATTAATACTCTTTTCCTTCAGTGGTGGAAAAGACAGCTTGTGCGATTTACATTCCACAATGTTTCTATTAATACAATAACTAATTTTCATAGTGCAATATGCACAGTTATATTTACATTCCACAATGTTTCTATTAATACACACGACAGCCGACAGGCTCACAGGGGTTTCCTAGATTTACATTCCACAATGTTTCTATTAATACGTACACAGATCGTGCAGAACATTGCAGACGCTCTTGATTTACATTCCACAATGTTTCTATTAATACACTCTTGCGATCACAAAGCTTACAGACCATATTACATTTACATTCCACAATGTTTCTATTAATACAGAATCGCGATATGGAGCAACAAATATAAATCTAATATTTACATTCCACAATGTTTCTATTAATACCAGGTTCGCGTCTGCATAGAGATGTATATGAATATTACAAATTTACATTCCACAATGTTTCTATTAATACATAAAGAGTACCAATTATCAGAGCTAAATTTTGATATTTACATTCCACAATGTTTCTATTAATACGGGTTTTCCGACTGCGCGGAAAGCAGCAGTTTTCCGGTATTTACATTCCACAATGTTTCTATTAATACTCCGTAAAGCGGACAACTTCCCAAATTTTTATCGTATTTACATTCCACAATGTTTCTATTAATACGACATACACTGTCACCGGGCTGACCGCAGACAGCGGAATTTACATTCCACAATGTTTCTATTAATACTCAGTTCCATTGTTGGCAGGAGCTTCAACTCTGTCATTTACATTCCACAATGTTTCTATTAATACGTTGTAAAATCCTGCAACATTTTTTCCGATAGTTTATTTACATTCCACAATGTTTCTATTAATACCAATCCATGCTAGAATAAGAACTAGGATACCATTGATTTACATTCCACAATGTTTCTATTAATACGAACAGTATACATATAAAGCCAGTGATATTCCAATGAATTTACATTCCACAATGTTTCTATTAATACACGGATACCAGTTCTGTGATCATAAAAAGAACTCCATTTACATTCCACAATGTTTCTATTAATACATCTTAAAATTGCAACAAATGAAAAGGTCAATTTCATTTACATTCCACAATGTTTCTATTAATACAATCCGAGCCGGAATTGTGTATGGATGGCTTCCAAATTTACATTCCACAATGTTTCTATTAATACGAAGCTTACATGGATTGCAAATCCGGTGAAATTATATTTACATTCCACAATGTTTCTATTAATACGGGATCCTGCAATCGACGGATATATATGGATTGACTATTTACATTCCACAATGTTTCTATTAATACAAGTACCAGTGAGTCTTTTCCAGCACTCCATGCATATTTACATTCCACAATGTTTCTATTAATACCGAATTAACGGTGAAACAAAATTTCTTCGTGGTGAATTTACATTCCACAATGTTTCTATTAATACAGTATCGGCATAGATAAAGCCGGGCTTATCATTGCCATTTACATTCCACAATGTTTCTATTAATACGGAGTAGCACAACACCTTTTAACAGCGCAGGTGGTTACATTTACATTCCACAATGTTTCTATTAATACGAGGGGTTATATAACTATGACAATACTTTGTTCGAATTTACATTCCACAATGTTTCTATTAATACGGAATCGGCTGGGTTGCTACGAAGTACCTTGCTGTTGAATTTACATTCCACAATGTTTCTATTAATACGGATCAGTCACCATTGACGGAAGTTGTGTGACTATATTTACATTCCACAATGTTTCTATTAATACCTGTTCTTCCCCGGTCTCCAGATTCTTCATTCGTTCGATATTTACATTCCACAATGTTTCTATTAATACATTTGACGAAGCGGAGGATGTGATTGCCGCGCTGAAATTTACATTCCACAATGTTTCTATTAATACAAAATACATCAAAAAAGTGTAAGAATTAAGCCTCTATTTACATTCCACAATGTTTCTATTAATAC
>ENA-OUNH01000322-OUNH01000322.1-human-gut-metagenome-genome-assembly--contig:-NODE-322-length-15828-cov-5.551175_pt1 | contig 15828 bp, 18 predicted proteins | sample MGYA00242806_ERZ504814 | MGnify/ENA primary metagenome ERZ504814 (study PRJEB26092, sample SAMD00036389) | human gut metagenome | host: Homo sapiens | study: EMG produced TPA metagenomics assembly of...
ACAAGGCCATTAAAAACAGAACAAAGAAGACGTTTTGTTTTGTATACCCTAAAACAGCTATTTTCGTACTGGATACAGAGAAATATCCATAAAACATGCTCATTCATCTGAGATAAATAACTAAAAAATCCTTTATTTTAAAGGAAAAACAACTTGACTAATTAGGGAGGAAGACATGAATGTAAGTTCAACGTTTAAATTAAACAATGGAAATGAAATACCAGTGATGGCACTCGGAAGCTGGGACAGCCGCGGGGACGAAGCATATCAGGCATGTCTTGATGCATTATCATCAGGCTATCGTCATATAGACACAGCAGCCTATTACGAGAATGAAGCGCTGGTTGGAGCAGCTGTCAGAGATTGCGAGATCCCAAGAGAGGAAATCTTTGTGACAAGTAAGATGTGGTACGAAGATATGGTAGAAGGAAAACAAGAAGCTGCATTTGAAAAGACATTAAAAGGGCTTGGACTTGAATATGTGGATATGTATTTATTACACTGGCCGATCAATGATGTCAAAGGTTCCTGGAAAGTTCTTGAGAAATATTATGAACAAGGACTGATCAAGAATATAGGAGTCAGCAATTTTCGTCCAAAACATTTAAAACAATTAGAAGTAACAGCTAACATTGCACCAGCGGTTGATCAGATTGAAATCTGCCCATTCCTTGTGCAGGAAGAGACCGTAAATTATTGCCAGGAACATGATATTGTTGTAGAAGCATGGGGACCTCTAGGCAAAGGAAAACAGCTTTCAGAACCAGAAATCGTAGCTATTGCTAAAAAATACAATAAAACACCTGCACAGATCATCTTACGCTGGCATTTGCAGAGAGGGATCGTAAGCCTTCCAAAATCTGTCCACAAAGAACGGATCATACAGAATGCGGATATCTTTGATTTTGAATTATCAAAGGAAGACATGCAGATCATGATGTCGATGGACTTGAGAGAATCAACAGGCAGGGGATATCCTGAACAATACGAGTATTGATTTATGATGCAAATACAAACAAAATAAGAACGAGAAAATCAAGTTATATGGAGATTTTCTCGTTCTTATTTATTTTTATAATTATCTAAACCTGAATTCTTCCAGCAATTTCATTCCCAACAGCATACCGTTTTGATCCAACGCCGATGATCATATAATCGCTGTTTTTACAAACAACTTGCAGTTTACTTCCCTGTTCAATCTTCAGTTCGCGGAGCTTTTCAACAGTTTCAGGTAAGCCTAATGCCCACTTGACAGTGCAAGTCGCTCCCTGCATGACTTTTGTTAATGGTTGCATGATAATCCCTCCTTCGAACTTATATGATGTATTTCTTTCTTATATTTTATTAGTCAAAAGTAAGGTTAGTCAATCGCAACATATAAAAACTGAAAACTTTCTCAATAAAAGTAAATTGAATATAAAATTATTCAGGAATGATCTCACCGCAGATTAGCTGAATGCTTTCCGTGACCATTCCAAGATAATTATCGTCGATCAAGGCAATGATCGTATCGCCAACATGAATTTCAGTGCTTCCTCGAGCAATGATCTCTTCATCGCCACGATTTAAAGTAACGATCAAGCAATGTTCTGGCCATGGAATATCTTTTACAAGCTGTTTGGCTGCAATGGAACCAGTGCCAACGGCAAAACCACGAAGAACCTTATGATCAGCATCTTCGCTTTCTTTAAAGCCATTTTTAGCAAGAATTCGTCCTAGCAGACTTTCGTAAATTGGTTCACTCTTTAACAGATGTGCAACAAGATAGCTGATGATACAAACAACTGCCAGTGAAAGGAAGTGTTCAAATGTACCAGTCATCTCAGCGATCAGCAGGATACCTGTGATCGGTGCACGTACGATCGCTGTAAAGAATCCAGCCATGGAGATCGTAATAAAGTTCACTAAGTAATAAGAAGGAATTCCACTTGCCTGAATCACCAGTGTTCCATAGATCGCCCCAAGGTATGCACCGAGAATCAACAGTGGAAAGAAGATTCCACCAGGAGCCCCGGAACCAAAACAGAAGGCGGAGAAGAAAAACTTAGCAACTAATAATAATAACATCGTAGAGACAAGTAAAGTATGTCTTGTGATCAGAGAGATCATAGCATGTCCACCTGCTAAGATAGAAGGCAGCGTGTAACAAATGATCCCAGATACTACAAAAGGAAATACGATACGGTATTTTGCTGGGATTTTTTTCATTGCTCCAAATAAATCCTGTCCTTTCAACATGATAAAGTTATAAAAAGCACCACAAAGCCCAAGCAGGATTCCAAGAAGTATTAACATCCAATAATGTACAAGAGGAAGAGCAGCCTTTAAATGAAAATCAAAAACTGGAGATAATCCAAAGACATTTTTTGAAATAAAATCGGAAGTTACACATCCAGAGATGATGCAGACTAACATAGAGCTGTTAAAGTTCTTCTGTAATTCTTCCAGTGAAAACATCACACCTGCAAGTGGTGCATTAAAGGCAGCGGCAAGACCGGCACCTGCACCACAAGTCATCATATAGCGTTCTTTGGTTTGAGATTTTTTTGTAATCTTAGCAATACCCTTTGCAACCATGGCACCAAGCTGTACGGAAGGGCCTTCGCGTCCCAGAGATAAACCTCCAAGAATACATAAAGTTCCACCAATGATCTTAGAACAAAGAACACGGTGCCAGTTTTGATTTAAATAACCTTTCATTTCTCCTTGAACCTGTGGGATACCACTTCCAGAAGCCATGCCTTCCCAAGACATGAGCCATCCAACGATCAGTCCCATAACGATCAAAACGATAAACCAGACAGCTATCCAGAAAGGCCTTGTTTTAGTAAATTCAATGATCGTAAATAATAGTTTTTCAGCGTTATTTAAAAGCAGGCGGTAAATGACAGAAATGCATCCGGCAAAGATTCCGACAAGCAGTCCGTCAAATACAAGTGAGACAGAAAATCCGTGGGGATTTTCCAGTAAGCTTTTCATTTGCTTCAAAATAATACCCTCCTTTTCTTTTCATATTCATATCGAATTTTATTTTACTACAAATTATGATATAATGGGAAAAGATTTTAAAAAGGAGGTCGAAAAATGCCGCCAATTACGAATGACTGGGCAGATTATTTAAAAGAAGAATACAAAAAGCCATATTATAGGAAATTATACCAAAAAGTTATGGATGAATATCACACTAAGCTGATCTTTCCACCAGCTGACGATATCTTTAATGCATTTCATTTTACTCCAGTAAAGGATGTAAAAGTTGTGATCTTAGGGCAGGATCCATATCATGGAGATGGACAGGCACATGGATTGTCATTTTCTGTAAAACCTGGAGTAGAAGCGCCCCCATCATTGGTTAATATTTATAAAGAATTGAACGAAGATCTTGGATGCTATATTCCGAATAATGGATATCTAAAGAAATGGGCAGACCAGGGTGTTATGATGTTAAACACAGTATTGACTGTACAGGCACATCGTGCGAATTCTCACAGAGGTATTGGATGGGAGGAGTTTACTGATGCGGCGATCAGAGTGTTGAATCAACAGGACCGTCCGATCGTATTTATGCTTTGGGGACGTCCAGCACAGAGTAAGAAAGCATTACTTGATAATCCGAATCATTTGATATTAGAAGCACCGCACCCAAGCCCGTTATCAGCATATAGAGGATTTTTCGGATGCCATCATTTTAGTCAGGCAAATGAATTTTTGAAAGAACATGGACTAGCGACAATTGATTGGCAGATAGAGAATATTTAATGGAGAACAAGGAAAACAATGAGTAAGATAATATTTTTTGACATCGATGGAACATTATATGATTCTAGAATCGGAATTCCAGAATCAACAGTTAATGCATTGAATCAGTTGATCGCAAATGAGCACAAGATCGTTATGTGCACGGGAAGAAGCAAGGGAATGATTCCAGAAGAATATTTCCATATGGGATTTGATGGAGTGATCTTAGGGGCAGGAACTTATGTAGAGTATGAAGGCAAGATCCTGCATCAGGAACTGATGACACCAGAAGAAGTACAGACAGTGATCGACTGGGGAAAGAAACAGAAGATCGGAATCATCTTAGAAGGAGAAAAATATGGATATTATGATCCGGAGAACACAGATGATTATTATATTGCGATGAAGAATAAAACAGAAGCAGACTGTAAAACAACATTATATCCATTAAATGAAGCAGTGGATGTTCCAAAATGGACATACCATCATATGGAGATTTCAATGAAACCAGAGATCGAAGAGATCCTTGGACACAAATACAAAGGAACATATCATGAGCCTGTAAATTCAGTAGAATTTGTACCATTAGGTGTTAATAAGGCGAAGGGAATAGAAGTGATCCTTGATCATACAGGAATTTCAAGAGAAGATTCTTATGCATTTGGTGACAGTGCCAATGATATCGATATGATCAAATATGTAAAATATGGTGTTGCAATGGGTAATTCTGTACCAGAATTATTAGAAATCGCACCATATCAGACAGCAAGAGTTGATGAAGATGGAATTGAAAAAGGCTTGAAGAAATTTGGTCTGATCTAACATACAAAGGAGAGAAAATCATGAAAAAGATCATCAAGAAAATTACTGCAATGGCGGTCATGTCATTGTTTGCAGCGACACAACTTCAGACACCACAGGTGAATGTTCAGGCAGCAGATGGTGTTGCAACAGCAGAAAAAACAACGGCAAAACAGCCAAACATCTATGGAAGATCAGGAATCGTTATTGATGCGAAATCAGGAAAGATTTTGTATGCAAAGAAGGTAGATGACCGTCATTATCCAGCAAGTATCACAAAGATCCTAACAACATTGGTTGCGATTGAGAATAACAAAGATTTATATGATGAAGTTACATTTTCAAGTTATGCAGTTAACAGCATTGAGCCAGGAAGTACACATATCGGAATTAAGGCAGGAGAGAAGATTCCATTGATCGATGTACTGAATGCGATCATGTTAGAATCTGCGAATGAGGCATGTAACGGAGCAGCAGAACATACAGCAGGAACTACAAAGAAATTCGTAGGACTGATGAATAAAAAGTAAAAGAACTTGGATGTACAGGTTCTCATTTTGTAACAACCAACGGATTGCATGATGATGATCATTATGTAACAGCAAGAGATATGGCAAAGATTTCAAAAGCAGCACTTGAAAATGAAACATTCCGTTATGTTGCATGCAAACCTAATTATTATATTGCACCAACGAACAAAGATAAACATGGAAAAGAGCTTTGGAATCATCATAAGATGGTGAAACGAACAATGTTTAACTATGATGGTGTTGAAGGTGGTAAAACAGGATATACAACAAAAGCAGGAGGAACTCTTGTAACATTTGCCAAGAGAGGAGATCAAGAACTGATCGCAGTAGATCTTTGTGCACATGGATATGAGTTATATGAAGATACGATCAAGATGTTAAATTATGGATTTAACAATTATAAGACAATCGCACCATTTAAGACAATGAACGCAACGTTGAAAGATGATACATATGGGTTCTTAAAAACAGGAAATGAATTATCTCCATATAAGATTCCATTAAAACATTTAAATGACGTGACAGTGATGTTAGAAAAAACCAATCTGTATCCAAACTTACATATAAATGTAAAGATAATAAATATATCATAAGTTATGATGGAAAACAGATTGGTTCTGTGAAACTTTATTAATTATTAGTATAGATTAATTAGTTGTACGTAAAATGATCAGATTAAGGGCTTCTGGTACGATAGAGATATCGACTGGGAGTCCTTCTTCTAATATTTCACCATCATAATCGATGGCGATCCCGACAGTTTGTTCTGTTGGAAGAACAGATAATTCCTTTGTCTGGAAATATTCGATAGAAGGATGCTTTGGATGTTCTCCCTGGAATAATTTAAAGATCAAATCTGGTGCTTCTGTAAGAAGTGCCATTTTCTTGATGATCATAACATCTAAATATCCGTCAGAAACAGATGCAAGAGGAGCCGCATCTGCAAAACCTCCGACACTCTTTGAGTTTGCAACCAAGAACAACATGATATCTTCAGTTCCGGAATATTCCTTACTGTTAAATGTTAAAGTCATATTTTGTGAAAGCTGTTTTGGAAATTCTTTTACACCTTCCAGATAATAGGCCATCTTACCAAGAACGGCTTTCTTATCTTTTGGAACTTTGTAAGCGATATCTGTTAACATACCTGCAGCCAGAACATTGATGAAGTATTCGTTATTGACACGTCCAACATCAACCTTCTTTGTCTGGAAGTCTTTGATCATCTGACAGAAACCATCCGCAGTCTGAGGAAGTTTCATATATGTAGCAAAATCATTGACTGTTCCAGCGGAAATGATTGCCATAGGAATATTACTTTCACTTAAGATCAGACCGTTCGTAACTTCATTTAATGTACCGTCACCACCAACAGATACAATAAAATCATAATCTCCTGGTTTTAATTCGGCAGCACGATTCTTCGCATCATCCTTGCCTTTTGTGTAAAAAACATCAACATGGGAACAAATTTGATCAAGGATCAATGTTGCCATGATCTCTCGTAACATAGAATCAATATTTTGTTTACCGGATGATGGGTTGATAATAAATAAACCTTTCATTGAGATTCCTCCTTATAAACATAAAGTGCCGGAAACGAGGCATAAGTCTCCGGCACATGAAGTGTTCCCGAGGTGATTCGAACACCCGACCTACCGCTTAGGAGGCGGTCGCTCTATCCAGCTGAGCTACGGAAACATACATATAATTTATCGAAATCTATTTTACAGATTCTTAACGAAAATGTCAATTGAAAATAGAAAAGAAATACCAGTAAGGCTAAGACGGGTTGACTTTTTACCATTTTTCTTTAAAGTTATTGTAATAATAAAGAAGAGGAAGAAAAGAAGAACGATGTTATAATATAGAAAGAATAAAGGAGAAGAATTATGATGGGAAAAGTTTTGTATTTTAGCAGATGGATTTGAAGAAATCGAAGGTTTAACTGTAGTTGATATGCTGCGACGTGCGGAGATTCCAACAGTTACAGTCTCTATCGGAAGTTCCAGAAATATCATTGGTGCACATCGTATTGAAGTTGAGGCAGATATCATGTTTCATGAAGTATTAGAAGCGGAGGGAGCAATGTATGTACTTCCAGGAGGAATGCCAGGAACGCTTCATCTAAAAGATCATGAAGGACTTGGAAAATTACTTCAGAAGGCGTATAAGAACGAGAAGTATCTAGCAGCCATCTGTGCAGCACCAACAGTATTTGAAAAATACGGATTTCTAGAAGGAAGAAAGGCAACTTCATATCCAGCGATGGAAGAAGAATTAAAATCCGCAGATTACCAGACAGATAAAGTTGTAGTAGATGGAAAAATCATTACAAGTCGTGGAATGGGAACAGCGATCGATTTTGCAGCCAAATTAGTAGAAATCATCAAAGGAACAAAAGAGAAGGACGAATTACTGAAAAGTATTGTATACGGAGAATAATCATTTATGGACAAATCAGAGAAAATCAGCTGGTTTGAGCAGTTTAAGATCGCCTGCTTAAAACCAAGCCAGTACAAAAGACTTCTTAACCTTGCAAAAGGGAAAGTTATTTTATTTCTTGCAGCGATCACATTGATCACAACGATTCTCGGATATGGAATGGATGTTGCAGGATTTACAGTCAGTGTTGGTGGATGGAAGAATTTTATTTTAAACAGACTGCCTGCATTTGAATTAAAAGATGGAACATTATCTGTTGATCAGGAGATGGATTTTGAGATCGGCGGTGTACATTTTGTGGCAGATACATCCAAGGATAAAGTATCAACTGAAGATTTAAGCAATACGTATCAGATGGAACTGGTATTTGCTAAGAATGAGATGGTGGTAAAGAATACAGTTGTTGGAAACATGATGAATACTTTTTCATTTAAAAATATGAAGAATGTTGAATTCAATAATCAGGCAATGCTATCTATGGTGCCGATGATCCGTATTTTTATCGTGATCATGTTCTTTACACAATGGATCGCAAATATTATTTCTTATTTAACAGTTTGTATTTTTATTACAATGCTCACATATTTTAATCAGAGAACAAGAATGGACCGTAAGAATCGAGAAGATGTATCCTTTGGAAAGATCTTTAAGCTGTCTATTTATGCCAGAGTTATATTTGAGCTGGTGGAAACGATTGGTGTTACTGCTGGTTCTGCGATATTTACAGGAATGGCGTGGATGTTTATTTCTTATTTTGGAAGTTATCAACTTTTACTCGCAGGATTTATGCGTCCGGAAGACCGCCAGAAACCAGACGAAATGCTGTAAAACAATCGGAATTGATCTAAAAATGTGTACAAAGAGAAAGGCCTCGGACATTTGTCCGAGGCTTCTCTAATGTCATATGTAGTTTGGGTATTGTGCTGGGTCTTACTTTTAAGCTTCAAAACTAGTCATAGTATTTCGTCTCATTCTAGTCTCGTTCTAGTTGTCATTGTCAGTCTCATTCTAGTCTCATTTCTAGTCGTCATTGTTAGTCTCATTCTAGTCAACATAGCAAGTCTGTGTTCAAGTCAATGATGTGTCCGTTACTCTTGTCTGCAAGATGCCAAAAACTTGTCAAAAACTAGTACGCGGTTATGTATAAAGTCTTAAGAAAGAATTTCGTATATCGATGGAGAAGACCCAAGGAATTACCATTGATATACAAAAAAAGGCGCTCCAATCCTATGATCGGAACGCCTTTGTTCTTGAACAATCTTAATTATACACATACTATAGAAAATGTCAATAAAATCATTTGTACATTTTTAAAAACATTAAAGATAAATAGTAAAAAGAGCAGATAGGGAAATCTGCTCTTTTTGAGGGGAGTATAAATAAATTAATAAGGGGTTATAATCGAAAATAAACATATCCTCGATAAGTTCATGATATATGATTGGTTGAAAAAAATCAAGTGATTTTTTTAAAAAAAGTAAAATAAAAGTAAAATAATTTTTTTGTGTATATATGAAAGAGATTTCGCACAAAATAATGCTGTATTAAAAAGAAAGGAGAATGAACATGGCAAAAAATTGTTCGAATTCAAGTAACAAAAATCAGTCTTCCAATACAAGCAACAGCGGAGGATCTAACAGATCAAAGAACCAGAATAAAAACAAAAGTCAGAATAGTTCAACAAACAGCAGCAAAAATGCAAATGATGAGTATTAATTAGAAAAGAGGAATCCTTGTGAAATCGGCATAAGGATTCCTCTTTTCTATAGAAAATACTTGTTAGTTCCAAGAGTCTGTGATGTGCATATGCTAACAAAAAGAGGACTTTTATGGAATTTGAAAATATATCATTAAAAGAAGGGATCAAGCTTTCAAGAGATAAAAAGCATTATATTTTGATGGATGTCAGAGAGGAAGAACGGTACAAAGAAGGGCATTTAGAAAATGCGATCAGCTGTCCTTATGGAATCTTAAAAGAGTGTTATGAACAGATGGATGGGAAAAAGATCATTGTTTATTGTGATTTCGGCGGACAGAGTATGATGGCAGCCAGACACTTGAGGAAAGATGGATTTGAAGTTTATAATATCATCGGTGGTGTCTATTATTATATGAAAGAAAAAGAACAAAATAAGTCAGAGGCTTAGCATGTTACAAAAGTTGACAGTTGACGAAAAATAAGGAAAACGGTAGAATAGGAACAGAATAAAAATACAAAGGAGAATTGAGTGAAGACAGTTGAACTGATTGCACCATGCCATTTTGGGCTGGAAGCAGTATTAAAAAGAGAGATCCTGGACTTAGGATATGAAATTGTTAAAGTAGAAGACGGGCGAATAACATTTCGTACAGATTTAGATGGGATTGCCCGTGCGAATATATTTTTAAGAACAGCAGAAAGAATCTTATTAAAAATAGGTTCTTTTAAAGCATATACATTTGATGATCTGTTTGAAGGAACAAAGAAACTTCCATGGGAAGATTATATTCCAGAGAATGGACGTTTCTGGGTAAAGAAGGCATCAACAGCGAAGAGTAAATTGTTTAGCGCACCGGATATCCAGTCAATTGTCAAGAAGGCTATGGTTGATCGTATGAAGTCTAAATACAAAGTATCATGGTTTAATGAAGATGGAGATGATTATCCGGTCCGCGTATTTATTTTAAAGGATCAGGTGACGATTAGTTTAGATACAACAGGTATACCGCTTCATAAGAGAGGATACCGTAAGTTGGTCAGTGAAGCACCAATCCGTGAGACACTGGCAGCAGCTCTTCTTATGCTCACACCATGGCATAAGGATCGAATCTTAGTCGATCCATTCTGCGGAAGTGGAACATTTTTGATCGAAGCGGCAATGATGGGGATGAATATGGCACCAGGAATGAATCGTTCTTTTGAATCTGAACATTGGAATAATTTCCTGCCAAAGAAAGCATGGTATGATGCTATTGATGAGGCAAATGATCTGGTTGATCATGATGTAGAGATGGATCTTCAGGGATATGACAAAGATCCAAGAATGTTAAAGATCGCAAGACAGAATGCTCAGGATGCAGAAGTTGATCACTTGATTCATTTTCAGCAAAGAGAAGTCAAAGATTTACGACATCCAAAGCCATATGGATTTATCATTGCAAACCCTCCATATGGAGAACGACTGGAAGATCAGGAGACTCTCCCACAGCTATATACAGAGATGAAAGAAGCATTTGACCGCTTGGATACATGGTCTAAGTATGTCATCACTTCTTATGAGGATACAGAAAAATATCTTGGAAAACCAACAAAGAAACGTAAAGTTTACAATGGAATGATCCGAGGAGAGTTTTACCAGTACCTTGGACCGAAACCGCCAAGAAGGAGAAAATAATGAAACAGAGATTAATCTTTGCCACGGGCAACGAACATAAGATGAAAGAGATCAGAGAGATCCTTGATGAATCCAAATACGAGATCATTTCTATGAAAGAAGCAGGAGTAGACATTGACATTGTAGAAGATGGAAAACATTTGAAGAAAATGCGTTGATCAAAGCAAAAGCAGTGATGGAAGTCACAGGACAGTTAACACTTGCAGATGATTCAGGATTAGAAATTGATGCACTAAATGGAGAACCTGGAATCTATTCTTCCAGATATCTTGGAGAAGATACTTCTTATGTGAAGAAAAACAGTGTGATCCTTGAAAGATTAAAAGATGTACCAGAAGAGAAGAGAAGCGCGAGATTCGTTTGTGCGGTCGCAGCTGCATTTCCAGATGGACAAACGAAGGTAATTCGTGGTACTATGGAAGGGATTATAGGATATGAGATCAAAGGAGAGAATGGATTTGGATATGATCCGATCTTCTATTTACCACAATATGGGAAGTATAGTGCCGAACTGAGCAGTGATGAGAAGAATGCGATCAGTCACAGAGGCGAAGCACTGAGACGTATACGAGAAGTTTTGTAAATAAAACAAGGAGAAAGTTTATGAGGATATTGGTGATCAGTGATTCCCATGGACGCAATGATGATATCGAGGGAGTTTTAAAACAGGTAGGCGACATCGATATGATGATCCATTGCGGAGATGTGGAACGTGGAGATTCATACATACGAGAAATAGCGGACTGCCCAGTAGTTATGGTCGCAGGCAACAATGATTACTACTTAGATCTGCCAAGCGAAGAAGAAGTGAGAATTGGTGATTATAAAGTATTAGTGACTCATGGACATGGCTATTATGTAAACTCAGGTGTGGATTATTTAAGAGAACATGCTTTGGAATATGGATATGATGTTGTAATGTATGGACATACTCATGTGCCATATATTGAGATTGGGGATGATGTAACGATCTTGAATCCAGGAAGTATATCTTATCCTCGTCAGCCAGGAAGGAAGCCAACATTTCTTATTATGGAGATTGACGAAGAAGGACAGGCACATTATGCCCATGGATATTACAAAGAACAGTTTGACGAATTAATGCTATAATATGAATGATGGAAGTATCGTAGGTGGTATTTCCATCTTTTTTCTGCGATAGGTTTGATTTGATAAGATAAGAAAGGGATGACAATGAAGAAAAAAGATATCATTGAAGGAAAGATCATAAAGACAGAGTTCCCAAATAAGGGAACATTTATCTGCGAAGATCAGAAAGTTACAGTCAAAGGTGTCATTGATGGGCAGACGATCAAAGGGCAGGTTACCAAAAAGAGAAAAAGTGGTTGTGTGGTAAGATTGTTAGATGTATTAGAGAAATCTCCATTAGAAGATGCAAAACCAGTCTGTCCACACTTTGGAATATGCGGTGGATGTTTTATCAGACGGTATCTTATGAAAACCAGTTAAAGATCAAAGAGGGAATGGTACGTGATCTGTTAAAAGATTATGTCAATGATGATATATGGGAAGAAATCAAAGGAAGTCCTAAAGTGCATGGGTATCGCAATAAAATGGAATTCTCTTTTGGTGATGAGGTAAAAGACGGTCCATTAGCATTGGGAATGCACAAAAAGAACACATTCCATGATATTGTAAACATCACAGACTGCCAGATTGTAGACAATGATTACAATCTGATCGTAAAATGTGCATTAAATATCGCACAACAGATGGAGCTGCCATTCTATCATAAGATGCGTCATGAAGGATATTTCAGACATTTAGTTGTAAGAAGAGCAGAAAGTTCTGGAGATATTTTGGTAAATATTGTAACGACATCGCAGGTAGAAGCAGATCTTACCAAACTTCGAGATGCATTATTAGAATTACCATTGAGTGGAAAGATCATAGGGATTCTTCATACAACAAACGACAGCCTTGCAGATGTGGTACAGGCAGACAAAATAGATATTTTATATGGACAGGATTATTTCTATGAGGAAATTTTAGGATTAAAATTCAAGATTTCACCATTTTCATTCTTCCAGACAAACACATTAGGGGCAGAGGTACTTTATAAGACTGCCAGAGATTTTGTTGGGGAGACAAAAGATAAAGTGATCTTTGATCTGTATAGTGGAACTGGAACGATCGCACAGATGTTAGCACCAGTTGCTAAGAAAGTTGTTGGAGTCGAGATCGTTGAGGAAGCGGTAGAGGCAGCGAAAGTCAACGCAGAATTAAATGGATTGGATAATTGTGAATTTATTGCAGGAGATGTATTAAAGGTTGTGGATGAATTAGAAGATAAGCCAGACTTTATCGTACTTGACCCTCCTAGAGATGGAATCCATCCAAAAGCGATTCAGAAGATTATTGATTTCGGGGTTGAACAGATGGTATATATCAGTTGCAAACCGACAAGTCTTGCGAGAGATCTGGAAGTGTTTGAGGCAGCAGGATATAAAGTTAAGCGAGCTACAGCGGTAGATCAGTTCCCGAATACGGTTCATATCGAGAGTATGGTGTTGATACAAAAGGACAATATCTAAAAATCCTTGAATTTAAGCGGTTTGTGAAGCATTTTAGTTTTAAGAAAATAAGTGAAACTTACAGTCAAAAAGAGCTTTTAGAAGAAATTACAGTTGTTGTAGCTCTTGATGTCGTTGAGAGGGACACAAGAAATCCTAGTTTTATAAATGAAAGTAAATCATCAGACAGATGATAAATTATAGGGATACTTTAATTACAAAGTATCTCTATTTTTTATACAAAATTTATAAAGAAGGGAGAAAATGCAATGAAGAACACAGCGATAAGTGCAACCAAAAAGAATACTCATAACATAACATTTCCAAAAAATAAAAATGGGAGGGCATGAGATGTTAAAAATCAGAATGCAGGGAATGACAAGCGACATTGAATGGTTCCAAAAAATCTTAGAGGAAGATAAAAGAATCAGAGTACTTGGGATTTCAGAACCATTTGCAAACAAAGGAACAAATAAATATTTTCGAGTTTATGCAGAAGTAAATAAAAAGGAAAAGTAGAAAGAGAGGAAATGTTATGTGTAGAGTAATCGCAATCGCCAACCAAAAGGGTGGAGTAGGAAAAACAACAACAGCAATCAATTTAGGAATTGGATTAGTTAGAGAAGGAAAAAGAGTATTATTGGTAGACCTTGATCCACAGGGACATTTAACAATAGGTCTAGGATTTTCTAAGAAAGTTCCATTGACTTTAAAAAATATGTTAGAAAATATTGTCATGGGGATTAAATTTGATCCTAGAGAAGTAATTTTACATCATGAAGAAGGAGTAGATGTAATTCCGTCTAATAAATTACTTTCAGGTTTGGATGTGTCCTTGATTATGGCAGAGGATCGAGAAATAATCTTAAGAGAGTATTTGATGCTGCTCAAAGAAGATTATGATTTTATGATTATAGATTGTATGCCATCTTTAGGAATGTTGACGATCAATGCACTGACAGCCGCAGATAGTGTACTGATTCCAATGGAACCAGAATACTATGCTGCAGACGGATTAATGGAATTGTTAAAGGTTTATAGTGCAATTAAGACCAAGTTTAATCCAAATCTTAAAATTGAAGGAATTGTCTTTACGTTTGATACTCCAACATTTAATAATTCTAAACGAAATAAAAAAGCAGTCATTAGTACATATGGAGATAAAATTAGAATCTTTAAAGAGTCTATTCCAAGGGCTGTAACGATCGCAGAGACGGCTTCAGAAGGAATTAGTATATTTGCCTATGATGGTAGTGGAAAAGGCGCTCAAAGCTATCAGAAGCTTGTAGAGGGGGTGCTGGATCATGCGTAAACCAAAAAAGGAAATACATTTAACAAGTTATGAAGAATTATTAGGAATTGAGGATAATCAAGAAAATAGTGTTGATAAGATAATAGAAATACCGATAGATTGTTTATATGGCTTTAAGAATCATCCATTTCATGTGATAAATGATGAAAAAATGCAAGAAACTGTGGACAGTATTAAAGAATATGGTGTTTTAAATCCTTGTATTGTCAGACCAAGAGAAGGTGGTGGATATGAAATCATATCGGGACATCGTAGAAAATATGCATGTCAATTGGCAGGAAAGGCTAAAATACCAGCGATCATAAGAAACTATACAGATGATGAAGCCACAATCATTATGGTAGATTCAGTGCGCCCGTAAGGCGCTTGGGGTGGACACCCAAGCGGCGTGGGTCATTATGATTTTGCTCTGAGAAAGCAATAAGAAAAATTATCAAGTGTGAAAAACACAATCTTATCGCCAACAACTAACCTCGAGTGGAAACATAAAGGGGACAACAGCACGTTTGTAAAGGCACAAGTCAGCGAAGCTTCCAAGCTGCGACTGAGTGTCGAGGCGAAAGGTACTATATGAGGATGAAGGCTACATTGCTTGAAGGAAAGTCAGAGGCTGGAGCTAACCATCTCCACACCGAAGGGAAGATGTTACGGTGGTGCATTGGCGGATTAGTATTTTGCTGTCTGCAATCCGTGGGATAATCGATGCAAGCTAGCCATAAGTAATGGAAAATGACGAAAACTCCCATACCTATAAATACTGCGGATATTGTGGGAGAGAAAGCTGGTGACAGTGGGAGAACAGTACAGCTTTTATCGTGTCCCGAAAGTGCTGTTTACAGCAGAATGTTTTAAATTCCTTTCCTGTGAAGCAAAGGGGGACTGTGTTGGGAAACCGTGTGGGTTCACAGGAGCTGATCCAGTTAGGAGAACGTGTTCGACAAAAGAGAAAAGACTGTCATTTATCCCAGGAAACTGATATGTAATGACCTTTGTCAATAGTAAATTAACAGAAATCACAACAAATTTTTATTTTATTGTTTCTGAAGATATCCAGAAAGAGTTCCGATGTATCAGTTCCCGGCATTGGCCACTCT
>ENA-OUNH01000323-OUNH01000323.1-human-gut-metagenome-genome-assembly--contig:-NODE-323-length-15755-cov-2.987330_pt1 | contig 15755 bp, 22 predicted proteins | sample MGYA00242806_ERZ504814 | MGnify/ENA primary metagenome ERZ504814 (study PRJEB26092, sample SAMD00036389) | human gut metagenome | host: Homo sapiens | study: EMG produced TPA metagenomics assembly of...
TTCTGGATCTGATGAAGCAGTCACGTTGATTGAAGCAACCGGAACTTATAGTGACACAATTACACTTCCTGATGGTGGAAATTATATCGGCATTGAATGTGAGAATTTCACTGGAAACATTGAATTAAATATTGAATAATCTTTAGCTGTGTGATGGTAAAAGAAAAATGTCACAGTACGGCAGATTTGTTTTAGTTAAAAGTTTATGCATAAAAATAAAGTAGGTGATTACATGGGAAAATGTTAATACTGACATTTGAAGATAGTGAGGAAGAAATCCTGAATCATATAATATCCTGTGTCAATACGGGAGCAAGAGCATTTCAAGTAATTGAAAATGCAAAAACAAATTTGAGTTTTAATGGATTAGAAATAGATAATATAAATCGTTCGGTAAGAAAGCAGAAACAGGAAATAGATTTGACATTTACAGAATTTGAAATCCTCTATCTGTTAGCCAACAATCTAGGTAGAGTGTTTAGCAAGGAGCAGATTTATGATATTGTCTGGAAGGAATCCTATTCCGGCGATTACAACATCGTCATGAGCCATATCCGTAATCTACGTGAGAAAATAGAAGATAACCCAAGTAAACCGATTTACATACAAACAGTATGGGAGTTGGGTATCGCTTTAATAAAAATTTAAGCAGTGGTCTGTGAAAATATTCCAGATCACTGCTTATTTTCCTTTTTAACACCCAAAAGATATTCACAAGATACATGAAAAAATTCTGCAAGGGCAACTACTTCATAATCCGGTACAAAACGTGTTCCTTGTTCGATACGAAGTACAGTAAGATCACTGAATTCATATCCGGCAAGTTGCAGTTGTTCGGCTAATGCTTTTTGCGACATATGTTTTTCGATTCGTAGTGCTTTTACACGTTGTCCGATAAGGTTCTTGGAATTATTTTCCTTATTCCAGTAAATCTTCATTCAAACACCAACTTTCTAAAGATGAAGTGTTACATGATTGATTTTACGGAATATTATTGATAATATACTTTCTAAAGATGAAGTATAAGAGAATAAAGTTGTTGAAAATAATGCAAGGACTGATAATACTGCCTGCAAAATGCAATACTTATATGGAAAGGTGGATACAAAAATGAACGAAGTATTTGAAACGGTGGCAGAGGTATTGGAGGAGCTTCGTAGCGAAGCAGGAGAGCGTGAGTATTCTGTTTGTACAAAAGAGGCGAAAAATGCAGCTAAAGATTAAAAAAGGCAAATCAGGAATATGAGAAGTTGCTGGCAGAGATTTCAGGAGAACAGAGGGAGCTTTTGGAAAAATATATGGATATTGTGGATCATGCTCATTTTCAAGAAGAACAAAGAGCGTATTATCAGGGAATGATAGATGCGATACAGATATTTGAAGGATTGGGAATTTTGAAAAAAAGAAATAAAGTAAAAGAATTGCTTATGCATACTGAAAAATAGTTCAAACGGGGTGGATGGCTTACCGGGAAGCTGACCACCCTGTTTTTCTTCAGAATAATTCAGAAATAATCCAGAAAAAATCGAAATCTTTTTGCTATTCTGTCTCATGGGTTTTATATGTACGAAGATAGGCTTCCACAAGTGCAAGAATAGTGGTGATCTGATCGTCCGTACATTCTGAAAGATAAACCAGCAGCCTTTGGTAATCCAGATTATCGGTTGGAGCTGCCGGATAAAAAACGGATCGGCAGAGATGTGTAAAGCACGAATGAGCTGTCCGAGTTTTTCAAGACTTGGAACATTGCCATGATTTTCAATCTCTTTAATATATCTTGATGAAACACCGGATTTTTCGGATAGCTCATCATAAGTCAGCTTTTGGTCTAATCTGGCTTTCTTCAGGCGAAAACCCATGTCTTTATCAATTTTCTTAGATTTAGCCATATCATACACCTCCATGTATAGTGTATATTTCACTTTAGAGAAAGAAAATGCACTAATGAATCACTATATTAGAGGGGTATTATGCACTTTCGGAAAAATAAGAAACTTTGGATATTGCATATAAAAAACGCAATGTTCAAAGGTTTTTTTCGTGTTTTTATCCTTTGAACATGTTTGGGAGAGCTATGTATTCTGAACTGTTGAAAGGATTTTTTTGTGCTAATCAAAGCCAATCCTGCGTAATGCGTGGAAAGGCAGATAAATAAGTTGCATTTTAAGCAATGTAAATAGTTATGCAGTTGAGAGTGCATTATACCCACTCGGAACGTGTGGGAAAATTTAATATCAAATATAAACAACGTCCTATGGGTATTAGCCAGTAAGGCGTTTTTATATAAAAATATTTTTAAAACAAGTGTCGGGTGTTCGACGCTGGCTATATATCCATTCGTGCTATGGAGTGAAAGGGAGATATTTCACTCTGCTTCAGGTGGTTACGGAAGGAGGTGATCTCTTATGAAGAAATCTTCTTCCGAACAGCAGTCAAGAATAAGGAAACAGTTTGACAGTTTCTGCAAAACCCTGTTGAAGAATGAAATGATAGATTATGAGAGAGAAAGAAATTATCGTTTAAAATATGAAATTTCTTTTTCGGAATTAACGCAGAAGGAACTACGACAACTGGAAATCATGGATGATTACATAGTTGAATCAGAAATGTTCCATGTCTTTGATTATGACATAGAAGTAAAAGATGAGTTGATTGGTGAAGCATTAAAGTCCTTGCCGGAAAAGAAGCGAAATGTAATTTTATTATCTTTTTTCTGGATATGACAGATACAGAAATTGCAAAATATATGAATCTTGTAAGAAGTACCATTCATCATCATCGTACAAGTTCCCTTATAGCTTTAAAAAAGATTATGGAGGAGATCAGGACTGGAAAAAAGAAATAATACAAAGTTACTACCGTATCATATTATTGTGTCGGCAGCGTCCGGAGATGTGGAAGCAATTAACAGGATTTTGAAACATTATGAAGGTTATATTGCAGTGTTATCAACCAGAAAATTATATGATGAATACGGAAATTTACATTATTGTGTGGATGAAACATTGAGACGCAGACTTGAAACAAATTGATTACTAAAATACTGAAATTTAAGATTGCATAATTTTTATCTGAACTACTCCCTTTCGTAAATTGATATGAAAAGAGCAATCATTGTACCTTGCTACGAAAATAAAATCGCAGCCAAGACTTGAACCTTGACAACAAATGTTTTCAACAATTATGAAAGCATCACTATAAAGCAGTCATAATAATGGCTGCCAGCAGTGAAATATGATTTGTACAAAAGATGGATTATACTTGAGCTTCAACCGTATAGCCATGTTTTTCTAATTCTCGTATATAACGGGAAAGTTGTTTTTGCTCACAGTTTTTGCGCCTGACTTCAAAACAGTTTTCATCAAAATTAGTGCCTTGTTTTAGCATTGTATAAATGATAACAAGTAATTTACGAGCAAGAGCAACAATGGCTTTCTGGCTCCTTTTTCTGCTTGATTCTCCAATACCAGGCTGAAAGATATGTGTTTCGTTTGCCGGCAATTACCCAGGCAATCTCACAAAGCATACTTTTTATATAAGGATTGCCTTTTGTGATAGAGGTACTTTTCTTTTTCCGGCACTCTCGTTATTGCCGGGACACAGACCGGCCCATGAACAGATGTGTTCTGCAGTTTTAAATGGTTTCATATCTGTACCGATTTCGGCAATGATTGCACAGGAAGCAGTTGTACTTATTCCATAGATAGTATTTAACTGTTCAATTTGTAAAGCGAATGGAAGCATATCTTCCTGAAGATGAGTTTCAATTTCAATAAGATGCTCTTTCATGGAATCATAATGACACATGAGGATTTTTAAGAAAGATTTTTGATGTTCTGAAAGAGTCCCATTTACAGACATGAGGATTTCATCAATGCGTTTTCTGGTTTTTGTTTTGAGATAAGAATCCAAAGATATTTTATCAATCTGTCCATGTTCCATCAAATGTAGAATAATGTTTCTGCCGGAAGCACCAAAAATATCAGAAATAAAAGAAGACAGACGAAAACCGGAACTCTGCAGGAATTTTCAACCCTGTTTTTCTGGGAAGTAATATCGCGGATAATACTCTTGCGATAACGGTTTAAATCACGAAATTCACGAATCCTTTTTTCTGGAATAAAACTTGCATTAAGGAGTCCTGCACGTAGTAATGTAGAAATCCATTCAGAATCACGCATATCAGTTTTTTTGCCAGGAACGTTCTTCATATGGCGGGCATTAACAACTAATAAAGTGATATCTCCAGAGAAAGCATCTTCTAATATTTCGTAAATTGGAATCCAATAAATGCCAGTGCTTTCCATTGCAATATGATGGCAATTCTCTGAAATGATCCAGTCTCGTAAAGCAAGCATATCAGGAATTAAAGTGGTAAATTCACGAATTTCAGAGTGAGTAGGTTTACCTAATGGACCAGTTAGGATACATGCAACAATTTTTTTCTTTGTGGATATCCAAACCACAGGAAATTTCTAAAAGATCTTTCATACAGACAGCCTCCTTTATAATAGAATTGACAGGAGATTTGCCCGAGATAATATGGACTTTGCTACTCGTGCTATCTGTAAAAGATGCGACAATATGCTGTACTCAAGGGCAAAACATTTACGTTGAAAAACGGGGTGAAAATCCTCCAAGGTACAATCAAACTTAATCCTGTCAATAACTATTGTAAAACAAGGCAGGAAGTAAAAAAAGTAGTGGAGGTCAATCCTCTATTTTCATTATAGGCTGTGATAAGCTTTCATGATTCGTTGAAAACTTCATATTTATCCTGCAGGACGAATGAAACAGAGGAGCTATACAGTAGATACGCCAGGACTGTCTGCATTATTGCTTTGCGACATTGTGACGCAAAGTGGAAATGGTATCAAAATGATATGGAAGCAAAGGCATGAGCGATAAATATTTGACTGGGATCAGAAAGTGGGATTTTTGTGGCGAAGATACTGTTTTTGATAATGATACTTCCGGGAAAGCTGTCCGGTCTGAAAAGATGGTGAAATACCAATGAGGCTGTTACCCGACAGCTACTGCAGGATTTTTGGATAAAAGTAGATGAGAAAGAGTAGAGAGGGAAAATGAATAGTGCAAAATTGTTGAGATACAGTATGCAGCTGTCAATGTTGAAACAATTACGCTCGTTAAAACTTATAAGTGAAGCAGAGTATCAGCTGGTAGAGAAAAAGTTAAAAAAGATTATGGTGTTATTTCTAATATTACCGCTTGACTATTATAGTGTTGCGCTGTAAAATTATATCAACACTACGGTAGGAACACAAAAAGAAAGGGGCGGTCAAATGGAAGTTGAAATCATTAAGGCGAAGGGTGCTGGTGAGGATACTTCTACGGGAAGAAAGATTGATAGATTAAGAGTTGCCGCATATTGTCGTGTTAGTACTGATGATGAAGATCAGATTAAAAGTTATAATTCAATGGTTAGATATTACACGGATTTGATAAAGAGTAATAAGCAATGGATTTTTGCAGGAGTTTTTGCTGATAAAGCAATTACAGGCACGAAAACAGATAAAAGAGAAGAATTCCAATTACTGATTCAGGAATGCCTTTCAGGTAATATTGATTTAGTGATTGCAAAAAGCATTCCTAGATTCGCACGAAATACATTAGATACATTAAAATATGTAAGAATGTTAAGAGAGAGGAATATAGCGGTATATTTTGAAGTCGAAAAAATTAATACTTTAAAAGATGGAGAATTTTACTGACTATTTTAAGTTCTGTTGCACAGCAGGAGGTTGAAAATACTTCTGCTTATGTGAAAAAGGATTAAAGATGAAAATGAAACGAGGAGAACTTGTTGGTTTTCAGGGCTGCCTTGGATATGATTACGATGTAGTAACAAAGTCGCTGTCTATTAACGAAGAAGGTGCGGAAACGGTCCGATACATATTTGACAGATATGTTGCAGGTGCTGGAAGTACGATGATTGCAAGAGAACTGAATGAACAGGGAATTTCAACTATTAAAGGGAATCCATGGACTTCTTCCAGTGTAATGGGAATTATTAATAATGAAAAATACAAAGGTGATATTTTATTAGGAAAAACCTTTACAGTAGATCCGATATCAAAAAGAAGGCTGGAAAATCTTGGAGAAGAAGATCGGTTTTACATCAAAAATCATCATGAACCGATTGTATCAGAAGAAACATTTGCAAGAGCTCAGGAGATACGGGAACGCCGTAATGGAGGACGCAAAAAGGGAGTAGCACCCGGAAAACGAGAAAAATTCAGTAGACAATATGCTTTTAGTTGTATGCTTGAATGTGGATTTTGCGGTGCGAATTTATCAAGGAGAAGGTGGCATAGCAGTTCGAAATATACAAAAACTATTTGGCAATGTGTAGAATCAACAAAGCATGGTAAAAGGTTTTGTCCAGATAGTAAAGGAATTCCAGAGCAGGTTATAGAAGAGGCTTTTATTGAATCTTACCGTATGTTATGTACAGATCATAAAGATGTGTTGGAAGAATTTATTAAGAGAATCGAGAAAACTTTATCAGAGGACTCGATAGAAGATAAAATTGAAAAACTCAATAGAAGTGTTTATAATATTCAATATAAGAGAAAAAAGTTGCTGGAAAACTATTTAGAGGGTGTTGTGGCTAAAGACATTTATGAGGAAACAGATGTGGGGTATGAAAAGAAATTGTCTGAAGCAAAAGCACAGTTAAGTATGTTGGAACAACAATATGACAATGAAGGTAGCTTGCAAAGAAGATTGGCAGATTTTAGAAAAGCATTGTCAAAAAATCAGATTTTAGAAGAATTTGACAGAGGAATATTTGAAAGTATCATCGAAAAAGTTATTGTCGGTGGTTACGATGAAAATGGAGAGAAAGATCCCTATAAAATCATTTTCGTATATAAAACAGGATTCAAAAATGAAATTGGAAACGCAAAAGAACGATTTGGGAAGAAATCAAAAGCAGTAGAAAAAGCGAAAGAAATGTGTTCCCATATCGTAGACGAGGTAAAGGATGTGTGTTCCTATGTTAGTGACAACACATGTGGAGACTGTTGTTCTTTTGTCCCAACATCGAGACAAGAGTACTTGTCTCGATGAACGCGGCAGTCGGCAAATCGAGATGCAAGCATCTCGGCTTGCCTCGTTGCTCGCGCAAAAACCAGATGACACGATAGAGATCGACTTAGACTTAGATGAACTGGATGCAACCAGTGCAGAAACGAAAGCAACCTATCAGGAAATCAAAGATTATGTGCTGAAAGAATTTGGCTTGAAGGTTTCAAGTTTATATATTTCTCAGGTAAAACGCAAATGTGGAATTGAAGTGGGAGAAAACTATAATCTTCCAAAATCAGAAAATGCAAGAGTTCCACAATGCCCGAAAGAGAAGGAAGAAGCTATCAAGGCTGCCCTGAAATATTTTGCGATGATCTAAGGATATCGCTGATTTCAAGGAGGAATAACACATGAAAAGCACATTTGAAAAAATGGGTGGAACCTACACACTGGGAGCAGACGGAATTTACTATCCGAATCTTGTCAGTACAGATGAAGAACCGCATTATGGGAAATATGGAATGATGCGGAAAACGTATCTGAAAGAGCATCGTCCGGCAATGTATTCTCTGTATATGTTGGAAGACAGATTGACAGAACATCTGAATCTTGTCGACGATGAAGCGCAGGAGAGGATGGGTATTCTGGTGCGTCAGATGATGGAGAAGCAAGGCGTTACGGAAGAATTGAAAGCTCGTGATCAGATGGAATGGGTCAGGGCGGAAAATAATATCCGGAATGCTGCAGAAGAGATTGTGTGTAATGAACTAATTTATAGGTAATAACGGTGAAGGAGACTGTCACATAACGATAGTCTCTTTTTCTATTTTTATGAAAAATATTTTTGTATAACGAGAAAATGATGGTTTGGGACAAAAACAAGCAAATATGTCCACTTCTATTGACTTAAATATAACAAATGTTATATATTATGTAGTATAATAATAGGAGGAGTGTATGTTTGCGAACCAGGTTAAAAAATGTAAGAACACAATTAGAAATGAGTCAGAAAAAATTAGCGAATGCTTTGGGTGTAAGTTTTGCTACCATTAATAGGTGGGAAAATTCAAGAAATGAACCGAGTCAACTAGCTAAAAATTCTTTCTATGAATTTTGTGAAAGCAATTTTATTGATGTTAATGAATTGAAAAAGCTATGACGATTTTCTTGTTTATTTATAAAACTCGATTGGAGGATGTAAAATGGCCAGAGCAGATTTACTATGTGAATTAATTAAGGCAGGATTGCGAAAAGATGATATGACTTTCCGGAGAGCAACGCAGGCAATTTGTGCCGAAGAACGAACAAAACAACATGAGATATTAGCGAATAAAATAGAGCAGCTTCTAAAGGAAAACCCAGAACAGACAACTTATACGTCGAGAAATCCGAGTATGCATACTATAAATAGTATTAATAGTATTCCAAAGCATTTGTTTGAAGAAAAAATGCCAGAAAAAAGATTAGAGCAATTATTACTTCCGGATAATGTTGTTGAAACATGTAGAGCAATTATTGAAGAACAGATAAGAGCAGATTTGCTTAGATCTTATGGGTTGGAACCAAGAAATAAAATTTTGCTTATAGGTCCACCAGGAAATGGCAAGACATCCTTAGCGGAGGCAATTGCGGAAGCTCTTATGGTGCCACTTATTACGGTAAGATATGATACAATTATTGGAGCATATTTGGGGGAAACAGCCTCAAGGCTTTCAAAACTATTTGAATATGCTAGTACGAGGCAATGTGTGTTGTTTTTTGATGAGTTTGATACAATTGGAAAAGAACGAGGAGATCAACATGAGACAGGTGAAATAAAAAGAGTCGTTAGCTCGCTTCTTTTACAAATCGATTCATTGCCAAGTTATGTTGTTGCAATAGCAGCAACTAATCATGATGCTTTATTAGACCAAGCTGTTTGGAGAAGGTTCCAAATGAAATTGGAATTACCAAAACCGACACGAGCCAATCTAGAAAAGTGGTTTGTGTTATTTGAAAAACGTATGAACTTTTCCTTTGGACTTGCACCAAGTACCTTGGCAAAAAATTATATGGAAAAAGCTATGCGGAGGCGGAGGAGTTTGCATTCTCTGTTTTTCGTCAATATATTTTGAATGGACCAAGTGTTAAACAAAAAATATTACCAATACGCAACTTCGCCTTTGTGGATATCAGCCGGAAGAAAATAAGGAGGGATAAGTAATGCCAGAAAGACCATTAGTGTTGTTTGCAGCTCCAACGGTTGCTGATAAGGAAAGAAGATATGGTGGTGCACCCAAATATTATTTTCCATCACATTCACGACAGGTATCAAGACTAACACCTCAGTTTAACGTGCTACAGAATACAATGAATAGTGGAAGTATATATTTTACTAATTATGCTACAGGCGTTGATCCAGAATATACATTAGTATTTGAGACAGTAGGAGATCCACATGATTTTTACAAAGCGGTTGATAAATTAAAAGAGACCTACCCGACCGTTGAATGGTTAATGGAGTTATCGGATTCTAATTTGGATAATTCTGATGATTTTTATGTTATGAATAGTCAGTCAGTTCGTGATGATTCAAAAAAACTAACGACAAAATTATTTTGTATCATGACGAATCAAGTGGCATTGAGTGAAATCATATCGTTGTGGAAGCATTATCAAACTGATGAAAATTTTAAGTTTCCTAGAGGAATGACTGGTTTCAAGCAATTGTTCAGAACATTGTATGATGTGCATAAATGGGGAATTCAGGAAAGGTTAGAGGATACGGGACTAACAGAAATATGGAAAGAAGAATTGCAAGATGCATCGCTGGAAAGGTAAAGGTTCAGATTGAATTATTTTTTCGTTCATCAATTTCAAAGCGTCAAGAAGTAGAAGATAATATTAAAATATTGTTATTCAAGTGGGAGGAGAAATTTTTAGTTGTTCGGTCATACCAGAGATTGAGTATCATGCCATTTTAGCTGCTGTTCCTCGTGAATATGCTCAAAAAATTATAGATAGAGAAGAAGTGGCACTTGTAATAGCTGAACCAATTATGTTCTTAAAACCATGTGTTCAAGCAATATTTTCAAGTGATAATAATAACTTTTCGGATTCAAATAGTTTTAGTGTTCCAACCAATGTAATTGAGGATCCTATCATTGCTATGTTTGATGGCGCGCCTCAAGCCAACCATCCTCTGCTAAAAGGAATGTTGACGGTCGATGATCCAGATGGATTTGAAAGTTTTTATGAGGTACGTGAGCGTGTTCACGGGACTTCTATGGCATCACTTATATTGAGAGGACAGGATATGTCTACTATTGAGGAAAAAATAAGAAAAGTATATGTTCGTCCTATTATGAAACCGGAAACTTGGAATAATAAAGTTATGGAATATATTCCAGACGATTTTTTATTAGTAGATAAAATCCATGAAGCTGTTCGTAGATTATTCGAACCAGAAGCTGGACAAGTGGCTTCGAATGTTCGAATTATTAATTTATCAATTGGGATACGGTATAGAGAATTTTACAATATTATTAGTCCTTTGGCACGATTATTGGATTGGTTGAGTTATAAATATAGAGTTTTATTTATAGTGAGTGCTGGGAATCATCCAGACGAAATTGAGACAGGGATTGATTTTAATAATTTTAAAAATTTAAGTGATGAAGAAAAAGATTCAATAATTATTAAATTCATAGATCAGGATATTCGTAATAAGCGTTTGTTATCTCCGGCAGAAAGTATGAATGCTTTGACGGTAGGAGCAATATTTGCTGATAATAATGATGAAAATCCAATTGGTTCTTTAGCAAAGTTGTGTTCTGATAATATACCTGCTGTTTATAGTTCATTTGGAAGTGGAATTAATAATGCAATTAAACCTGATATTTTCTTCCCGGGAGGAAGAAATTTTGTCCATGAAGATTATATGCATAGAGGTATGGTTAAATGGAGGGAAAGTTCAACAAGGGCACCTGGCATTTCTTCAGCAGCACCAGGATTAACGATGGGAGCAATTGTAAACAAAGCGTTTTCTTTTGGAACAAGTGATGCGACCGCACTTGTTACTAATAAAGCTCAGGAATGTTATGCTGTGCTGGATGAGATTTTCATGAAAGAGACAGGAATGGGAGTTCCTAATGAATATGTTGCTGTGTTAATAAAGGCAATGCTTGCCCATGGAGCATCTTGGAATGGCTGGGATAAAATGTTTCAGGGTGTCTTAAATATATCTGGTACTAATGCAAAGAATGCATTACATAGATATTTGGGATATGGAGAACCCGATGTTGATAAAGTTAAGGAATGCACAAAAGAGCAGGTAACCTTGATTGGATTTGGAGATATTGCCCAAGATAAAGCATTTATTTATTCAATACCTATACCTATTGAGTTTCACGAGAAAAGATTAAAAAGAAAATTGACAGTAACTCTTGCATATTTATCTCCTATACATCCTTCATCCATTAAATACAGAGAGAAACAAGTTTGGATGACAATAAATAATGGAAATAGTTTAATTGGTTCTAGAGTGGAATATGATTATCATGCTGTACAGAGAGGTACTCTTCAACATGAAATATTTGAAAATAATAGTATAGAGGTATGGGACATTGATGAGTCTATTGAATTAAAAATAAATTGTCGAGGATGTGCATCGGAGAATAACCCTGAAATGCTAATACCATACGCACTATTTGCAACATTTGAAATGGCACCAGATTGTGGAGTTGAGGTATATCAAAAAGTTGTTACTAAAGTTCAGACCAAGAATGCGATTAAAACTATGTAAGAGTATTTTTGAAGGTTTTTTTGGCAGAAATAGTATTGAGGAGAGAAAGAAAATTCTAATAATTAGTACAATAATAGCTTTTCAGTATATGATTATGAATAATGGTGTAGAAGAAATTATGTATACTAAAGTAATTTGAAAAATAGTGAAAGTTGAATAGACCTAAGATCTATTCAACTTTCATTACGTTATTGAAAGATATCTTTCTATAAAGAATCCAGTTTTTGGGTTATATCTCTAAATTATGCGATTTTTTCTTAGTTCGAGCAGGCTGATTTCGCCGCATTTCCTGTTCTCTCTGATATTTAAGTTCCCATGAACGATGGGAGAAAACATCAGGATCTTCCACATTGAGATAATCTACCTCATTGGCGGCAATATCACGGCGGTGATAGTCATAATACTTACCAAAAGTACCTTTGAGCTGCTCGATCAGCTTATCCCGGAAATCAGGACGTATCTGGATTCTGGTGTCCAGCAATTCTGTATACTGTTCAGGTTCAGGACGAAATTTTTCTTCCCGGAAAGCGGCGGCATCTTTTTCAAGCTGTTTTTTGAGCGAGATGTCCTGAGAATCCAGGATATCAAGATTGTTATTCATCTGGTCATATTTCTTGGATAGATTTGTCATATCTTTATCGGTAGAGCATTGTGCCTGGAAGATTAGCTGCTCTTTCCTTGATTTCAGTTCTTCAATTTCTTCGGTAACAGTGGTAAGCTGCTGATTCAATTTTATATGCTGAATGGGATTCAAAATACTGGTTTTCTCTTTTTTTACATTCAGCTCTTTCCGTTCTGTAACTTTAGCTTTGAGTTTCTTTTTAACGGTGTTGTATTTATTCAGTATTGGATTAAAATGATTCATCCAGTCATGGATCACTTCTTTTTGCATCTCATTGTGGAGCAAATGATATTGTGTAAAAATCATGTGATTGCGGATTGCTTCCAATGTTTCTGCTATTATTGGAATAGATTTTTCTACAGCCTGTGCCAGTTTTGCTACCTGGGCTTTTAATTCCCGGAGCATTTTGTTATCTGCACGAATCTGACGGTTGATTTCACAGCGGTCTGCTATCATGCCTTTCTTTTCCATATTCTGGGCAATGTAGCCTTCATGGATGGTTGGCTGTTCGGTGATTCCCTGATCTGCAAAGCTGCGGTGATCAATGGTAGCATTTATCTGATTACGTGCAAGCATTTTATTTACGGCATCTGCCCAGTTTGCCCGCCAGATGCAAAGTTGTTCATCACTGTTCCATTGTTCGGAAATAGGATTCTGTCTGCCATATCGGCTGCTCTTGGGGTGTTTATAAATCCGTTCATATCCTTTTTCCTGTGCAACAGAGGAAGTCAGATATTCTTTCTTTTTCCCAACTTTATAGCGATATTGCTTTTCCCATCCCTGTTTCTGAGCAGTTTTAAATTCAGAAGCAGTAAAGCCTTTTTCTTGCCCGTCTTTTATACAGAGATATTCTTTTTCCGTTTTATACTGCCATGTTCCATTTTCATTTAGTGGTCGGACAGTAAGAAGAATGTGAGCATGGGGATTGTGACCATCTGTATCGTGAATGGCAAAATCAGCACACATCCCCATATTTACAAAGTTCTTTTTAATAAAATCTTGAAGAAGAGAAATATTGCTGTCTTTATCCAACTCAACGGGGAGTGCGACAACAAATTCTCTTGCAAGTCGGCTGTCTTTGGTCTTTTCGTTTTCTTCCACAGCATTCCAGAGTTGTTCCCGATCATTCCATTCCAATGGAGCCATTGGAGGAAGCATCACATCCTGATAGATCAGCCCCTGCTTTCTGGTATAGTCATGCTGGATGCCGTCATAATCATTGTACATGCGGCTACAGCTCATATAAGCAGAAGCAGCAACAGCAGACCGACCGGAACCACGGCTGACGACTTTGGCTTGCATATGATAAATTGCCATATCTGGCACCTCCTTTCGATGTTGCCTGCAACAGCGGATAAAGCCCTCGGCAGAGCGCACGAGCCCCGAAGGGGATACCACTGCCTGATTTATCAGGTGGTGAGTAAGTGCGCCCTTCGGGAGTAGAACTTGTGCGTTTACATTCCCCGTAGCCGGATCATCAGCTCCCGTTTCAGGGAATCTAAATCCATTTCTTTAATATGGGGAACAATACTTTCCAGAATGGCTCCTTCCTGGACTAATCGGTGTGTTCTGGCATCACGTTCTTTTTTGCGATTTCTTGCTTCGGCTTCTTCCTGGCGGTGTCTTGCTTGTAAAAGTGCTTTTTCTTCCGGTGTCATGATTCTTTTATCTGCCATATCTGGCACCTCCTTTTTATGCCCGTATCCGGGCAGTTTTGGTTTTAAAATCTTTTGGTTTGGTACTATGGTTTTAGATAACTGACAGTGGCATATTTCTGGTAATAAATGAGGAAAGAAAGTAGTACCACTGTCAGTGAAAAGTAATCATTGTGTTATACTTCTTCGAGTCAATTCTGGTTCGGAGCATGATTGTTCAACAGGATTTTTTTCGCCTGTTTTAAATTAGCTGTTGCATTGTCCTGACGAATATTCCGGTTATTGATACGGACAGGAATACATCTCTCCAGAATACGGTCATAAATTCGTTTGTGTGCGATATCAGCGGCGTTATTCAGCTCGGATAAAGTGAGATTGGTCGTTATGATCAGAGGCTTTTTACTGCGGTAACGACTGTCGATCACATTGAATACCTGTTCCAGTGCAAAGTCAGAGTTCCGCTCAATTCCGAGATCATGGTTTATCCCCTCCTTTTCAGACTCATATAAGCCAGAGATTCATAACCTTTGGCGGTGGCACAGATGTCATCAATGATAGTGACTCGTGATTTGTCATAAGCTCCGAAGTTACGGATCAGGCATCCACCGCCGCCAACCACATACAGGCGCATCAGGTCAGGATTGTATTCATATTTGCGGAGCGTGGAAAAAAGTTCTGCCACATACTGTCTGGCAATAGAACTGATACAATCCAGATATGGTGCTGAAATGTCAGCTGTTCCAAACCGCAGAATCTGTTCTACTGTAGATTCTTCAATCTTCACTCCAAATTTGTCCAGAACAGCGTTCTTTGCAGCAATCATGCATTGGTTTACACCAAGTTTTTCTGTCCAGCATCGGCTTTCTTGTGCTTTCTTATTGTTGATATACAGAATGTTCATGGTTCCGTTTCCGATATCTGCAAGGAGATTAGTTCCCTTGAAATTTCCAAGGTGGTTTACAATAGCCGGATATCCCTGTGGGTAAAGGCTACATCCCACAAAGTGGAGATGATATTCTTTGCCGTTGAAACGGTAATGGACTTCTGGATTCTGGAGCAGATAGGAACGAAAAGCTTCTCTTTGAGTTCTGATCCATGTCAGAGGAAGTCCGGCAGCCAGATGAACATCTGCTTCACGGATGGAAAAGACATTCAGTTCCCCTGCAATAGCCATTAGCGTCAGAAGATAATATTCTTCGTCCATAGCTTTATCCGGGATAAATTCTTTGTGTCCTTCGCCAATCCGGTAGTAAATGCCGTTATATTCCAGAATATTTCCGGTGAAGATTGGTTCTGTTTCATAAGCTTTGATTCCGGTTGGTGTGACTGTGTTTGCTGTTTTCATGTTGCCGTAGCCATGATCTACAGCGATGATTTTTGTGTTTCTGAGTTTTCGCATAAAAAATACCTCCGTTTTCGTATTGATTGATTCAGCAGGTCGTACCGGTGTGGTACTGCTTTGCTGTGGGATAAGCATACGAAAATCAGAGTAAAGGCATTGAGTGGAAATTGAGCTGGAATTGAGAAAAAGAGATATTGTGCTTACATTCTTCATGTACTCTGGTTGTGATTTCATTTGTTTTTATCGTATAATATGGATACTGGAGGTGGTTTGGATGGAATACAAGTATTTTAGTTGTTGATG
>ENA-OUNH01000324-OUNH01000324.1-human-gut-metagenome-genome-assembly--contig:-NODE-324-length-15731-cov-3.923225_pt1 | contig 15731 bp, 11 predicted proteins | sample MGYA00242806_ERZ504814 | MGnify/ENA primary metagenome ERZ504814 (study PRJEB26092, sample SAMD00036389) | human gut metagenome | host: Homo sapiens | study: EMG produced TPA metagenomics assembly of...
CCCCGGAGGAGCTGGACCGCCCGCTGATCGGCGTTGTTTCCGCCTACAGCGAGATCGTCCCCGGCCACGCCCATCTGGATAAGATTGCCGATGCCGTCAAGGCAGGCGTTCGCATGGCGGGCGGCACCCCCATCCTCATTCCCGCCATCGGCGTCTGCGACGGTATCGCCATGGGACATGTGGGCATGAAATACTCCCTTGCCAGCCGCGAGCTGATCTGCGACAGCGTCGAAACGATGTTCATGGCCCACCAGCTGGACGGCCTTGTGTTGGTGCCCAACTGTGATAAGATCGTCCCCGGCATGGTCATGGCTGCAGTGCGCATGGATGTGCCCGCGGTCGTCTGCAGCGGCGGCCCGATGCTGGCAGGCCGCTACGGCGGCGAGGAGGTCAGCCTTTCCAAGATGTTTGAGGCGGTCGGTGCCTACAAGGCCGGCATGATCGATGATGCCCAGCTGGAGGACTGCACCTGCAACTGCTGCCCCGGCTGCGGCTCCTGCTCCGGCATGTACACGGCCAACAGCATGAACTGCCTGTGCGAGGCCATCGGCATCGCCCTGCCCGGCAACGGCACGATTCCCGCCGTTTACGCCAAGCGGCTGCAGCTTGCCAAGCACGCCGGTATGGCCGTCATGGATCTTGTCAACCGCGGCGTGACCGCGCGCCAGATCATCAACGAGCGCTCGATCCGCAACGCCCTGACCTGCGACATGGCGCTGGGCTGCTCCACCAACACGGTGCTGCACCTGCTGGCCATCGCGCAGGAGGCCGGCTGCCCCATCGACCTTGCGCTTTTCAATGAGATCAGCGCCAAAACGCCGAACCTCTGCCATCTGGCACCCGCAGGCCCGACCCACATGCCCGACCTGTATGAGGCGGGCGGCATTCCGGCCGTGCAGGCTGAGCTGGCCAAAAAGGGGCTGCTTGACCTCGCGGTCCCCACCGTCACCGGCAAGACGCTGGGGGAGAACATCGAGGGCGCGAAGATCCTGAACGACAAGGCCATCCGCTCCATCGACAATCCGTACAGTCAGACCGGCGGTTTGCAGATCCTGTGGGGCAACATTGCCCCGGACGGCTGCGTTGTCAAGCGCAGCGCTGTTGCGCCCGAGATGCAGGTCCACAGCGGCCCCGCCCGTGTCTTTGACAGCGAGGACACCGCGATCGCGGCCATCTACGCCGGCGAGATCCAACCCGGTGATGTGGTCGTCATCCGGTACGAGGGCCCCAAGGGCGGCCCCGGTATGCGGGAGATGCTCAACCCCACCAGCGCGCTGGCAGGCATGAAGCTGGACACGACCGTGGCTCTCATCACAGACGGCCGCTTCTCCGGTGCGTCCCGCGGCGCAGCCATCGGCCATGTCAGCCCGGAGGCTGCCTCCGGCGGCCCCATCGGCCTCATCAAGGAGGGGGACACCATCGAGATCGACATCCCGAACGCCTCCATCCATCTTGCTGTCAGTGAGGAGGAGCTTGCCGCCCGCAAGGCCGCCTACATCCAGCCGGAGCCGAACATCAAGACCGGCTGGCTGGCACGCTATGCACGGCTGGTCACCAGCGCAAATCTGGGTGCGGTGCTAAAGTAATCCGCAAAATAAAAAGTGCTGCTTTCCGCAATGGATCGCAGCACTTTTTCTTGCTTTGTAGGGGCCGGACATGTCCGGCCCTCAGCTTTGCCGTTGGCACCCCTTGACTGGTTGCTTTGTAGGGAGGGGTCTTGACCCCTCCGCGGCGGCCAGAGGACTGGCCGCCCTACAATTCACCCGAAAAGTACATGCCTGCCCTGCAGGGCGTCGGGGACGCCGCCCCCTACAGGTTGCGCACTTTTTTGTGCGCTTCCGCCAGCTGCAAATATTCTTCTTCGTTGGCTTTGATTCCGGCGGCCTGCTCCGCACTGACCGGGCGCACGACCTTACCCGGCACCCCGATGACAAGGCTGCCTGCCGGGATGACCGTCCCCTCCGGCACCAGCGCCCCGGCAGCGATCAGGCAGCCGTCCCCGATGACCGCGCCGTTCAGGATTGTGGCGTGCATCCCGATCAGGCAGTGGTCGCCCACTGTACAGCCGTGGACGATGGCCCCGTGCCCAATGGATACCCCCTTGCCCACCTTGACATCCAGCCCGGGGCCTGTGTGCAGTACGGCGTTATCCTGCACATTGGTGTTCTCGCCGATGGTGATGCAGCCCGTATCTGCGCGCAGCACCGCACCGTACCAGACGCTGCTCTCCTTCGCAAGGCGCACACAGCCCGCCAGTGTTGCGTTCTCCGCCACAAACGCCGCACCGTGATCGGCAGGGGAGCGCCCATTTATTGTGATAAAAGCCATAGGGTTTCTTCCTTTCGATACCGTCCTATGGGGCGTCCATATCCGCCCGCCCTCAACCATTATACCGCCGCAAAACAAAATTGCAAAGACCTAACCGAATATGGTACAATATCCCTGTGAAATAAAAGGAGTTGTACTATGGCAATCAAAATGATCTGCAGCGTACATTGACGGTACGCTGCTGCAATATGGCCGCAAAAAGCTGGAGGGCGAGATCTTTGACCAGATCCGCGCTCTGCATGACCGCGGCATCCTGTTCTGCCCGGCCTCCGGGCGGCAGTACACCAGCCTGCGCCTGCTGTTTGAGCCGGTGGCTGACTGCTGTGTTTTCTGTGCGAGAACGGCGGCGTCCTGTTCAAGGATGAGCAGTGCATTGCGGAAAATCCGATGCCCCGCGCTCTGGCCGAGGAAATCGCCCACGACCTGTGGGAGCGCAGCGACGGTCAGGGAGAGGTCATGCTTTCCGGTCAGAACTGTGCCTACCTGATGGAGCGGGGCCTCGGCATGCTCGACCGCATCCGCTTCATCGGCAATCGGTACAAGGTCATTGCCGACCCGTCCGAAATTCCGGAGGAGATCGTCAAGGTGTCGGTCTATCTGCATGAGGGGGTCGCACCCTATGTCGACCGCTTTGTGCCGCGCTGGCAGCAGGCCAACTGTGCGGTGGCCGGCCCTTACTGGATCGACACCACGACCGCAAACAAGGGCGTCGGTGTAGAATCGCTCTGCAGGGTGCTGGGCTTTGCCCACGATGAGGTAATGGCGTTCGGTGACAACTACAACGATGTAGCTATGCTGGACCTTGTCGGCACCCCCTACATTATGGACAGTGCCGCCGCGCCCCTGCGTGCGCGCTACCCCCTGCACACCCCCCAGCCGGAGGATGTGCTGCGCGAATTTCTGCAGAAATAGGGCATATATGCCGCCGCATGGACGAAACGCACAGCGCCGCACGAAAATTCTTGACAACTTGACCAAAATTTCAGCGCGTTTTCGGCCCTTTTTCCGTTGACGCAGACGGATTAGTATGTTATTATAATAACAGCTTATTGAATTGCACCGCACTCTATCTGCCGTGCATTTATGGGAGGAAAAAGCTATGAAAGAATTCACCTATACCATCAAAGAACCCGTCGGCATCCATGCGCGTCCTGCCGGCATGCTGGCAAAAGAGGCCAAGAGCTGCCAGAGCACCGTCACCATCGTTGACAAGAACGGCAAGTCTGTTGACGCCACCCGCCTGATGGCCCTGATGGGCATGGGCATCAAGTGCGGCGACACCGTCACCGTCAAGATCGAGGGTGCTGACGAGGAGACTGCCGCCCCCGCCATGGAGAAGTTCTTCAACGAGCATCTGTAATTCCGATTTTACGGCCGCGGCCGCCACAGCAATACGGCGGCCGCGGCCTTTTATTTGATGAAAAGGGAGGCTCCCCCAATGATCACGATTCAAGGCAAGGGCGTTTCCGCCGGTGTCGGCGTTGGCCCGCTCTATTTTTACCGCCGCGCCACGGCAGAGATCAAGCGCTATACCGTAGAGGATACCGATGCCGAGTGGCATCGCTTTAAAGGTGCCCAGACCGGCGCCGTTGAGCAGCTGGGCGATCTGGCCGAGCAGGCCCGCAGGGATGCCGGTGACGAGGCCGCCATGCTGTTTGAAACGCACCAGATGATGGCTGAGGACCTCGACTATGAGGAGGCCATCGAGGACCGCATTCTCAACCAGAAGATGAACGCCGAGGCCGCCGTTTCCGATACGGCCGAGCAGTTTGCCGAGATGTTCGCCTCGATGGACGATGCCTACATGCAGGCCCGCGCCGCTGATGTCAAGGACGTCAGCCAGCGCATCCTGAGCATCCTCTGCGGCATCGTACAGGGCGGCATTGCCTCCGATGTGCCGGTGCTGCTCTGCGCTGACGATCTGGCCCCGTCCGAGACGATCCAGCTTGACAAGACCAAGATTCTGGGCTTTATCACGGCGGGCGGCTCCGGCTCGAGCCACACCGCCATTCTGGCCCGCACAATGGGTATCCCCGCCATCGTCGGCATGGGCGATGCGCTCAAGCCCGAGTATGAGGGCCGCGCCGCCATTGCGGACGGCAGCACCGGCGCGCTCGTCATCGACCCCGATGACGACACCCGCGACCGCCTGATGAAAAAGCGCGATGAGCAGCTGCGCCTCCAGCGTCTGCTGGAAACGCTGAAGGGTCAGGCCAATGTGACGAAGGACGGCAAGACCATCCGCATCTACTGCAACATCGGCTCGCCCGAGGATGTCCACGCCGTGCAGGTCAATGACGGCGGCGGCATCGGTCTGTTCCGCTCCGAGTTCCTCTATCTGAACACCAGCGATTATCCGACCGAGGATCAGCAGTTTGAGGCCTACAAGCAGGTCCTGTCCGACATGGACGGCAAGGAGGTCATTATCCGCACGCTGGACATCGGCGCTGACAAGCAGATCGGCTACTTTGATCTGCCGAAGGAGGATAACCCCGCCATGGGCATGCGCGCACTGCGCATCTGCCTGACCCGGCCCGAGATCTTCAAGACCCAGCTGCGCGCCCTCTTCCGCGCCTCCGCCTTCGGCAAGCTGGGCATCATGTTCCCGATGGTCACCTCCGTCTGGGAGGTCCGCGAAGCCAAGAAGCTCTGCGAGGAGGTCAAACGCGAGCTGAAGCAGGAGGGCATCCCCTACAGCGAGGAGGTCCAGATCGGCATCATGGTCGAGACACCCGCCGCCGCCATCAACAGCGACCGTCTGGCGAAGGAGGTCGATTTCTTCAGCATCGGCACCAACGATCTGACCCAGTACACGCTGGCCTGCGACCGCCAGAACAATGACCTGGGCCGCTTCTACGACCCGCATCATCCGGCCGTGCTGCGCCTGATCCGCCTTGTGACCGAGAACGCACACAAGAACGGCATCTGGGTCGGCATCTGCGGCGAGCTGGGCGCTGACCTCGCCCTGACCGAGACCTTCCTTGCCATCGGTGTGGACGAGCTTTCCGTCACCCCGCGCTCGGTGTTGCCGCTGCGCAACGCCGTCCGCATGACCGACACCCGCGAGACCAGCGAGCGGATTTTGAGCGAGTTGGATTCGGATTATACGGCACGGTAAACAGGTAAAAAGTAAAGAGACCGTCTGAAACAGGCGGTCTCTTTTTGGTTTATATAGTTGCTTGCAGGCAGAGCGTAGGGCGGCCAGCCCTCTGGCCGCCGTGAGCGCCTGCGGTAATGGGAAAGTCCACGGGTTGCCACCGTAGGGGGCGGCGTCCTCGACGCCCCGCGAAGGAGTCAAGATTTTCCCCTACCGATGAACCGCTGAATGGGCATCAGCAGCAAAGTTGCGGGCCGGGCATGCCCGGCCCCTACAGCTCTGCTTTATTCCAACTCAAAATCCCCGGGCAGCAACAGCTCCAGACTTGCGTCCGGGTCTGCCACCAGACGCTTGGACTGGTTGAGGATGGCCTTTTCCAGCGTATTGCGGGCCATACGGCCGTTGCCGTTCGTGGCGGCGTCCTCGGCCTGCTTGCGGTCAAAATAGGTGACCAGCGGCAGTCTGCAGCCCTCATCCAGCGTGTAGCCCTTGCCCTTGGCGATGGAGAGCATGATCTTATACAGCTCCTCGCCGGTGTAGTCGGGGAACTCGATCTGGTTGGGGAAGCGGCTGGCCAGACCGGAGTTGGCGCTCAGGAAGAGCTGCATCTCCTTCGTATAGCCCGCCAGAATCACGACCAGATCATCGCGGTGATCCTCAATGCCCTTGACCAGCGTGTCGATGGCCTCCAGCCCGAAGCTGTCCTCACCGCCGCGGTAGAGGGCGTAGGCCTCGTCAATGAACAGCACGCCGCCCAGCGCACTCTGTATGACCGAATTCGTCAGCGGTGCCGTGTGGCCCACATAGCGGCCCACAAGGTCGGCACGGGTGACCTCGACCAACTGGCCGCCGCGCAGCGCGCCGATGGCCTTGAGGTATTTTGCCAGAATACGGGCGATCGTGGTCTTGCCGGTGCCGGGGTTGCCGGTAAAGATCATGTGCATGTTGACCTCGGCCACCTTGAGGCCCTGCGCCTTGCGGCGCTGCTGCGCCTGCACATTTTTGGCAATGTCACGCACATAGCTCTTGATCTCGTCCAGACCGATGATGGCATCCAGCTCCGCTTCGACCGCGTCCACATCGCCGCGGTACTGCCGGGGCAGCAGCGCCAGCAGGTCGATGGGCGCACCGCCGTCCACCGCCATGCACAGGCGGCCGTTCTCAGCGCTCAGCAGGGCAGGGGTGCCGTCCGCAGGCGGCGTGTCGGCATCCAGCACATACTCGGCGATGGCGCGGTAGACGGTCTCGCAGTAGTCGCGCATCGCCTGCATGCCGCTCGTCTTGCCGTACTGGGCGGCCAGCAGGTCGCGCACATCCGCCCCCATTGAGAGCGCCAGCCCGCACTGCCGGCGGGTGCGCTGCGCCAGATAATTCAGCTCCCGGGCAGCTACGGCGGCCAGTGCGTCGGGGGTGAACACCTCCGTGCGGCAGATGTCGCCCGCCACGGCGTCCACAAATTTTGCACCGAAGCTGTCGGCCAGCGCGGCCTCGCCCTTGTTGGAGTAGAAAACAAAATACTTGCCGCCTGCCTGCAGCTCCCCGATGGCACCAGGGGCCAGCGCCGTGCCCACATCCACCAGAATGCCGCGCTGCAGCACATACCGGCTGGACAGCGCCAGCGTGCCGTCCATCGCAAGGGTGGACAGCATATTCAGATAGTTGGCGGCACAGCTTTCATAATGCTCAAAGGCCAGCACCTCGGCGTCCGACTGCAGCGCCGCGTACAGATCCTGCAGAAACAGCTTTTCCTGCGCAGGGCCGGGGTAGAGGGCCAGATCCAGTGTTTCAATGCGCGCGCTGCGCAAAATGCCACGGGCGGCCAGCTCCTCGACCACGCAGCCCAGCGCATAGTGGCGGCCGGTGCCGTTGGGGCCGCAGAGCAGCATCACACTGCGCGCGCGGTCGGCCTCCTGCGCGGTTCCCAGCACAAAGGGGCGGCGGAACGCCTTGACCAGCGCCGACACAAAGGCTTCCTGCCCCAGCACCTGTGCCCTGATCGTATCGGTCACGCCGGAAAAATCCGCCTTAGCGGGGGTTGCCGGGGCCGGGGCGGGTGCCGCCACCGTGCCGCCGAGCAGTCCGTCCTGCTTGAGCGATTTTGTCAGGTCGCTGCTCATTTTGCGCACGCTCTCGGCCGTGGCGGCACCCGCCTTCTGCACACCGGCCAGCACGCTCTCTGCGGCATTCTGCCGCTTTTGGGCGGCGGTCAGGGCATCCAGCTGGGCCTGCATCTGCTGCACGGCCTCGCTGGCCTCGGCGGTCTGGCGGGGAGTGGCGGCGTATTTGCCGCCGCCCATCAGGCCGCGGACCCAGGCATCGTAACTGTCTTCCAGACTCATGATTCGTCCTCTTTTTCCGGGCCGATGCCCGCATCAGCCCCTGCAGAATTGCGGGGGAGTTTAACGGTGTAAAAGTCCTTGACGCTGCAGCCCGCACGGCCGCCGCCTGCACAGGCGCAGGCACACGCACAGCTCGAAGCACACGCGCAGGCACAGCTGCTTGCGCAGCTTGCATGGTTGGAGTGGCTGCGCCCCGTGCCGCCGCCGCGCGTCCTGCCGCCGCCGGACTGGTATTTTGCAGGCGGGTCGGTGCGGTGGTAGCCGCTGGGCGGGGGTGCCGCACAAGGCCGGCGGATCGTGTGTACCCCGTTGGTGTACCAGAACCAGTCATCGGGGTCGATGTCACTGCCGAAGCCGCCGCCCCAGTCGGGGGACTGGGCTGCCACCGCAATGATGATAATGGCCGCCGCCAGCAGAAGGATGATTACTGTTGCCAGCACCCCGATGATCTCATCCGTGGTCATGCCGCTGTCGTAGTCATCGGTGGTCATGGCGGCATCGGGGGCAAAGGCGGCGGCGTTCGTCACAGGAACCGTCACATGCACATTGGCGGCCTGACCATGCTTCAGCGCGCCGAAATCCCAGGTCAGGTACTCGCCGTCAATGCCGGTGTTATCGGCCACAAAGCCATCGTAATTGCGCCAGCGCACCTGCATATTCTCAACGCTCAGATCATCGAACCAGCCGGGTGTGAAGTTAAAGGTTGCCGTGCCGTCATCATTTCTTGTAAACAGATGGCTCTGGTGTACGCGGAACGCAAAACGGACGCTGCTCTCGCCGCCGTTCTGCGCCGCTACAGCGGGGGAGTAGTAGCGCTGGGTGAACACGACCTTGGCATAGCTGCCGCCGTCATCGGAATACTGCAGATCGTAGATCGTATCGGTCAGCGGGGTCATCTCGTTCACGCTGGAATTGGCCAGCCCGATCTTGACCCAGCTCAGATAGTCGGTCTTATCGCCGTCAATGACCTGCCAGTCGATGTCGTAGGTGATGTCGGCAGAGCCGTCCTCCCGCGGATCGACCGTCACGACATAGCTGCGGATATAATCCATATCGCCGTCCTCGGCGCAGGGGGCCTCGGTCTGGGCCGCCGCAGCGGGCAGGGCCAGCAGCGCGCCGCAGGCCAGCACGGCACATAAAAGCGCCAGACGGCGCATAAATTGCATCTTCATCGGCAGCCTCCTGCATCGGGGTATCGCCCAGCTGGCAACGCTGTGCCATCTTCGCGCTCTCCTCCCGGATGGCGCGGCACTCATGACTGTGCCAGATGCGCGGCCACGGTGTGCGCAGCAGGTTGCCCAGCCCCTTGCCGGTCAGCCAGCTCTGGCAGGGCAGGACCGTACCGTCCGGGGCGATGGCCATATTGGACAGGCAGGCACCGCAGCTGGGGATCTGGGTAAAGCCGAGCGCCCGCAGCGTATCCTCGGGCAGCCAGCCGGGGCTTGTAAAGCTGATCTCGATGCCGTTGGCGGCGGCGTACTCCATCGCGGGGCGCAGCGTTTCCTCCAGCTCAGCGGGGGTCAGCCGCACAGCGCGGCTGGCAGCGGTATCGGCATTGCCGGCCGGGATAAGTCCGCTGCAGGTCAGATACCGTATGCCCAGCGTGTTGGCCAGCTTCACGACCGACAGATAGTCGCGGTTCAGGCTGCAGAGCGGCGTGTTCAGGCTGACATTCAGGTCTGCGGCCTGCGCGTTATGGATGCCGTTGAGGGTGTCATTGTAGCCGTCCACGCCGACCAGCTGGTTATGGATCTCTGCCTCGGCGGAATAAAAGGTGATCTGCACCGCATCAAGGCTGGCGGCGCGCAGATCCTTGCACATCATGCTGGTCAGCATCCGGCCGTTGGTGTTCAGCCGGGTCACAAACCACTGGGCCGCCTGCACCAGCTTGATCAGATCATGGCGCAGCGTAGGCTCGCCGCCGGTAAAGGTCAGCTGAGTGACACCCGCGCTGCGGCATTTTTCAATGACCGCCAGCCACTGGTCGGTGTCCAGCTCCGGCACGGCGGAAAGCGGCTGGTTGGCCGCATAGCAGTGCAGGCATTTCTGGTTGCAGTGCCACGCGCCGTCCTTGACCATTGAGCTGACCATCAGATCCATGCGGTGGGGCCCGACCATGCGGGACGCATACGCCGCCAGCTGCATGGGCTGGATTGTCAGCGTCGGCGTACCGCCCCGTGCAACGGTGCACAGGCAGTCCAGCATCGCCTGCAGGTCGCCCTCGATCTGGGCATACTCAGCCTTGCGGTAAATTTTGCGGGTGGCAGACACCGCCTGCGCCTGAATGGCCTCCCAGTCCTGCGGGCGGATCTCCTTGCCGGTGTAGGGATGCAGTGCTTCAATCAGGTTGGTCAGCAGGATCGCCCAGCTGACATTCAGCGGCAGAATGTCCTGCCCGTTCAGAATTGCTGTGAACGGTGTCTCACGGTCGGGCCTGTGGCAGGGCACCAGATGGATGCGCACCACGCCGGGGCCGTCCGGGTCAAGCGTGATATGCCGCACCCGGTTCAGATGACCATGCAGGAATCGATGCTCCCGGTAGGTCAGATGTTTTGTATTTCTCATAAAAAGAGGTTCCCCTCGTCAATCGTAATATAGCGGTATCCTTGCGATACTTATAGGAAAGTATACCATATTTTGAAAAGAATTACAACTCTGTAACAACAGAAAAGCACCCGCCGCGCAGGCGGGTGCAGGGTATACGGGGCCGGAGCGGCTCTTTGCTTTGTCAGATTGACCGGAAGCCCTTGCCAACGATCTCACTGCTGTTGACGATCGTGATAAAGGCGTGGTCATCCAGCCCGTGGACATGCAGGCGCAGCTTCTGGGCCTGCCCGCGGGTCAGCACGGTGGTCAGCACCCATTTTTCATCGTGGGTGTACGCGCCCTCGGCATGCTCCATCGTGGCGGAGCGGTGCAGGTCATTGACAATGAAGTCCCGCACGGGCTCAGGGTTGGAGGTCACGACCGTGCAGACCTTGCGCATGTTGATGCTCTCGATTGCGCTGTCTGCAACAGTGCTTTTCAGGATCATGCCCAAAATGCAGTACAGGCCGGTGGCGGGGCCGTAGAGATAAGCACCTGCCAGCACAATGCCGAGATCGCTGACCATCAGCGCGCGGCCGACTGGCATACTGGTGTACTTGTTCAAAATCATCGCCACAATGTCGGTGCCGCCGGTGGACGCACCGATGTTAAAGACGATGGCCGCACCCACAGCCGACAAAATGACCGCAAAGCAAAGCTCCAGAAAGACATCATCGGTCAGCGGGCGGGACAGCGGGTAGACACGCTCACACAGGCTGACATAGAACGACAGCGCAAAGGAGGAGTAGATCGTCCACCCCATCGACCGCACACCCAGAAAGACAAAGCCCAGTGCGACCAGCGCCGCGTTGATGAACCACATGAACGCGCCCACATTCCACCGCGGGAACAGCGTTGCCAGCACGATCGACAGGCCGGATGTGCCGCCGAACGCAAAGTGGTTTGGCGTTTTAAAAACGGCAATGCCCACTGCCGTGGCCACAAGGCCGAGATTCAGCAGAAAGAAAATTTGACATCGGACCACAGCTCCCGCGGGGTCAGGTGCTTTTTCAGCTGCGCTAACAAGTCAGACGCCCTCCCTTAGAATGTCAGGTTGCCGAACTCGGAGAGCTTGAGGGTCTCATTGTGCTGCTCGGCCCAGTTGATGCTCCACGGGCTGCCGAAGAGGAGCAGCGGGTTGCCCTTCATATCCTCGATGGCGCGGGTATCGCTGGTCAGGTCCAGATGCTTGATGTCCAGCTCATCGGGATCGTTCAAGATCCAGCGCAGATGCTCATACGGCAGGGACTGCATACGGATATCGACATTGTACTCGTTTTTCAAACGGTACTCCAGAACCTCCAGCTGCAGGACGCCGACCACGCCGACAATGACCTCCTCCATGCCAGCGCCGAGGTCGCGGAAGATCTGGATCGCGCCTTCCTGCGCGATCTGCTCCATGCCCTTGACGAACTGCTTGCGCTTCATCGTGTCCACCTGCGTCACGCGGGCAAAATGCTCAGGTGCAAAGGTCGGGATGCCGGCAAACTGAACATGCTTTTTGCCGGTGCAGAGCGTGTCGCCGATCGAGAAGATGCCCGGGTCGAACAGACCGATAATATCGCCCGCATAGGCCTCGCTGACGATGGCGCGGTCATCGGCCATCAGGCTGGTGCCGGTGGCAAGCTTGATGTTCTTGCCCTCCTGCACATGGAAAGCCTCCATGCCGCGCTCAAACTTGCCGGAGCAGATGCGCAAAAACGCAATGCGGTCGCGGTGGTTCTTGTTCATGTTGGCCTGGATCTTGAACACAAACCCGCTGAACTGCTCGCTGCAGGGGTCCACCAGCTCGCCGCTGGCGGCATCCTTGCGGGGCAGGGGGGCGGGGGTCAGCCGCAGAAATTCCTTCAGGAACGGCTCAACGCCGAAATTGGTCAGGGCGGAGCCGAAGAACACGGGGCTCAATTCGCCGTGCTGTACGGCCTCGAGGTCAAATTCCTCGGCAGCGCCGTCAAGCAGCTCAATGTCCTCTGCCAGCTTTTCATGGTTGACCGTGCCGATCAGCTCGTCCAGCGCGGCATCGCCCAGCTCGGCCTCGATCTCATCGACCATCTTGACGCCGTTGGCGCGCCCATCGCTCGAGAACGCCAGCACGCGCTTGGCGCTGCGGTCGTAGACGCCCTTGAAGTCCTTGCCGCAGCTGATGGGCCAGTTCATCGGGTAGGTCTTGATGCCGAGGATCTCCTCGATATTTTCCATCAGTTCAAACGGGTCGCGGGCCTCGCGGTCCATCTTGTTGACGAAGGTGAAGATGGGGATATGGCGCAGTGTGCAAACCTTGAACAGCTTGATGGTCTGGGCCTCAACGCCCTTGGCGGCGTCAATGACCATGACGGCGCAGTCCGCCGCCATCAGGGTACGGTAGGTATCCTCACTGAAGTCCTGGTGGCCCGGGGTGTCCAGAATGTTGATGCACTTGCCCTGATAGTTGAACTGCAGGACAGAAGAGGTGACCGAGATACCGCGCTGCTTCTCAATATCCATCCAGTCGGATACAGCGTGCTTGGCGCTCTGCTTGCCCTTGACGGAGCCGGCCGTCTGGATGGCCCCACCGTAGAGCAGGAGCTTTTCGGTCAGTGTGGTTTTGCCGGCGTCGGGGTGCGAGATGATCGCAAATGTGCGCCGGGATTCGATTTCTTCGCGCAATGATGCCATGATGACTCCTTATATTTGTGTGTGTACGGAATTTCGTCCCGATTCTTTACATGGGGCACACTCCTCTATAATAATCCAATACTATATCATACACGGTTTGCCCGCTAAATGCAATGAAAAATTTGCTTGACAGAGAGAAAAGTGTGGGGTTTAATGGGGGTAGGTGCGGCGGGCAGGAGACTGCCCGCCCTGCAAAGCCGCCGCGGAATGTTATCCTTGTTGCAACTATAATAAGATAGGAGTGTCCCACTATGCCTCTCACCCTCGCTGTCATTTCCACCAGCCGCATTGTTGACGAGTTCCTTGCCAATGCCGCCGCCATGCCGGAGATCTCGGTGCAGGCTCTCTGCTGCCGTCCCCAAAGCCGCCCCAAGGCCGAGGCATGGGCCGCGCAGTACGGCATCCCGGCCGTCTACACCGATGAGGACGCCTGCTACGCCGCCGGCGGCTTCGATGCCGTTTACATCGGCACAGCCAACCACCTGCACTATGCCGCCGCCAAGCGGGCGCTGAACGCAGGATACCATGTCATCCTTGAAAAGCCCTTTGTCTCCACCGCGGCCGAGGCGCGGGAGCTGTTTGCCCTCGCCGATGCCAAGGGCCTTGTGCTGTTCGAGGCCATCACGATCCCTTATATGCCGCAGTTTGCCTTCCTGCAGCAGCAGACAGCAAAGCTCGGGCCGATCAGCGCGGCCTCGGCGGTGTTCTGCTCCCACAGCCGTCTGTACGATGATTTCTGCCGTGGCATTGTCCACCCTGTGTTCGACCCGGCCTGTCAGGGCGGTGCGCTGGGGGACATGAATGTCTATTGTCTGCATCTGCTTGTCGGGCTGCTGGGTATGCCCAAGGCCGCAGAGTACCGCCCTGTACGCGGGGAGAACGGCATTGATGTTGCCGGGCTGGCGCTGCTTGATTACGGCCGCTTTACCGCCACCGCGCTGGCCGCCAAGGATTCCAACAGCCGGAACGGCATGGTGCTGCAGGGCCCGCGGATACCTTGTGGTGGACGGCAACCCCAACTCTCTGCCCGCCGTTTACAGCCTGCTGGGCGCCCAGCGGGACGACTGTGTGCGCACGGACGGCCCCGCCGCGCCGCGCCACCGCATGGCCTATGAGTTCGCCGAGTTTGCCCGCATCATTGCTGCACACGACACAGCCGCCGAGACGGCTGCCCGCCTGCGCACGATGCATGTGATGGAGCTGCTGGAGCTGCTGCGCCAAAATACCGCTGACGGTGAATAAATAAGCGCCCCCCGTCCAAACTAACGGCATACACATTTCAACCGAAAGGGACGGGAAGCATGAACCATATCAAGCAGTTTTTCAAGGAAAAGGGGCTGTATCTGTTCTGTCTGGCCATGGTATTTGCGGCCACAGCGGCGGGGATTCTGGCACTGCGCAGCATTGTGGGCAATGTTGCCGACCTGACGCGCATCCGCAAAGAGGCCCTGCAGGACGATTCCGTCTGGACACAGCCGGATGCGGCCATCGACAAGCCTGCCGAGGATGTACCAAAGCCCACCCAGACGCCGGCCGCAGCCGAAAAGCCCGCAGCCACCGCTGCACCCGAGGCCGCACAGGCCCCGGCAGCCGATGCACCGCCCGCCGCCAGACCGGGGATCTGGGATGCCAAACCGCAGGCGGCGTTCAGCGGCAATGAGCTGGTCTACAGCGAGACTCTAGGTGACTGGCGCACCCACAACGGCGCAGATTACGCCGCCCCCGCCGGCCAGAGCGTATGCCCCGCCAAGTCCGGCAAGGTCACATCCGTGACCGAGGATGCGCTGTGGGGGGAATGTGGTGGAGGTCGAGGACGCCAACGGCATCACATGGCGCTATTGCGGCCTGACTGCCCCCGCCGTCAAGGCAGGGGACAGCGTGACAACCACCGCCACACTGGGCAAGGCGGGTGCCATCCCCGCCGAGACGAGCGGCGAGAACCACCTGCACCTTGAGTGCATCAAGGACGGCGCGTACCTCGACCCGGAGGGCCTGATGTAAAGTGCCTTCCCCCGTGGGGGAAGGTGCCCGAGGCCCCGCCCGAGGGCGGATGAGGGGTGGCCTTCCGGTTGCGGCCCATGCACGGGTCGTGATGGTAAACTCTGCCCTCATCAGTCAGTGGTCTGGGCTACTGACAGCTTCCCCCGCGGGGGAAGCCATTTCAAAAAAGGCGTGTACCCACACCGGGCACACGCCTTTTTTTATACAAATTTTACTGGTACTGCTTCACATGCAGCATCCGGGTCGCGTTCAGCACGGCCAGCACCATGACGCCTACATCTGCAAAGACACCCCACCACATGTTTGTGATGCCCAGCGCCGTCAGGATCAGGCACAGCGCCTTGACCGCCAGCGCAAAGACAATGTTCTGATAGGCAATGCTCATGCACTTGCGGGAGATACGCATTGCAAGGCTGATCTTTGCCGGATCATCGTCCATCAGCACAATGTCGGCGGCCTCGATGGCGGCATCGCTGCCCAGCGCACCCATCGCAATGCCGATGTCGGCGCGCATCAGGACGGGTGCATCGTTGATGCCGTCACCCACAAAGGCCAGCTCTTTTTTCTCAGGCTTCTGGCTCAGCAGCTTCTCGACCCACTCGACCTTATCGGCGGGCAGCAGGCCCGCATGGACCTCGTCAATGCCCAGATCCTTGGCCACCAGCTCGGCCACAGCGGGGCATCACCGGTCAGCATGACGGTGCGCACGCCCTGCGCCTGCACCG
>ENA-OUNH01000325-OUNH01000325.1-human-gut-metagenome-genome-assembly--contig:-NODE-325-length-15718-cov-3.360529_pt1 | contig 15718 bp, 12 predicted proteins | sample MGYA00242806_ERZ504814 | MGnify/ENA primary metagenome ERZ504814 (study PRJEB26092, sample SAMD00036389) | human gut metagenome | host: Homo sapiens | study: EMG produced TPA metagenomics assembly of...
AAGAAATTTTCGAGAATCGTATGTGTTTCACTGTTTAGTTATCAAGGTTTGTTGTGTCTGTCTCTCAGACAGCTCGTTTATTTTATCTCATCTCTTTTTGTTTGTCAAGCACTTTTTTAAGTTTTTTCAAACATTTTTGAGTTAAGATTTTGTTGTCACTTTGTTGGCGACTCAGATACTCTATCATATCTTCTGTCTTTTGTCAACTGTGAATTTCATTTTTCTGAAATTCTTTTTAATTGTTTGTTTTTCAAAAACAATTATTTGCGACAGCTCAGTTATAATACCACTGAGAGTTATGCTTGTCAACCATAAAATTCAATTTTTTCGTTTATTTTGTTTTTTATTTTGTATGGGGAATTTCTTTATTTTTGCTACAATATGATAAGATCCCAGCTTGAGGGTGCTGACGCACATCACACTTTCCGTGTGGACAGCGCAGGGGAAGGCCATCTCAGAGTTCCGAAGCCCGAAGGAACCCCGCCCTCTTGGGCATGGAATGAGCGTTACATCTTCGATGTGTAACGCGGTTGACTTTTGGCTGTATACTGCGGTGCTTAGGATGAAACGTTGTGCCGAGCTGATTTCTGCATACTTCGCATATGTGGAGATGAACCATCAAGAAGCTCCTGAAAATGAAGTGCCTGATATCAAGCTGCCTTTTACGGTTTTCAGAATCTCCGGATTTCTGTGACCACAGGTGTAAATACCAAATCCGCCAAGACAGTCGATAAATTTTTCTCCGTTCAGCCCATAGCAGTAAGCCCCTTCATCCTGCCGCTCAAGAACTGCGCCCTGTTCAGAATCAGAAGAAACAGATTTACGGTATTTCAGCCAGCCTGGGCTTACATAGTTGTCAAAATGATCAATGGTATCTGCCACCATCTGTTTTTTCTCCTCTGCCGGAATATCTTTCATATCTGTGTTGATCAGTCCGATCACTCTATCAAGATCTTTGATTACCTGTTCGCTCTTTGCCATAATACATTCCCCCTCTTTCTGCTCCCGTGGAACAAACGGATATCCGCAATCCACTTTCCCACCTGCACATAACCGAATATCTGCTTCGCAGTCAGTTCATCGGTTAAAAAATAAGCGCATCTGCTGTATTTCTACAACAAATGCGCCTTTGCATTTCTTTAATTGTAATTGCTTTTTGAATTGACTACATTGTACTCCTGTTATCCGACCCCGGCAATTCTTAATTTCTGGCTGTTTATGATTACTTTCTGGTAGATATACTTGTTTTTAAGTATTCTTATCTCTCATTCTCCTCAAAATTTTTCTCAATATACTCTACGATCGGTGCAGGATCTTCCAGACTGTGCGGATGATGGTCACAGTCCGGTTTTACGATCACTTTGATCTGGCCGCCGTTTTCCTCATAATATCTGGCCAGATTAGCACCGTTTTCCTGATAAGGCACAACACTGTCAACCGCACCCGCTACCAGCATGATCCTGATCCCCGCTTTAAGAAGCTGAGGCATTTTATCCAAAGGATTCCCCCTAAACTCCAGGGCATTCTCATCTGTGAGATGATAAACCGCCTTACACTCTTCCCATTCTTTCGAATAACGCTCACTTGCTCCATATCCTCCCGGCCAGCTCGTCACATTCATAACCGGCGCATCCAGATACAGTGTGGAGATCGTTTCAGGATTTTTCACCGTATAATTGACAGAATAAAGACCGCCCCGGCTGAAGCCAAAAAGATCTGCTTTTTTATTAAGGCCTTCTTCCTCTATGATATACTGATAAAACATTTCCATAAGGCTTATGGATTCCGGGCATCCGTACATGTCACTGATCATCATATATGCAATATGCCAGCCTTTCTCAAGAAGTGCTCTGTCTGCATAATCAAAAGCTCCGAAAAACTCTGCGCGCCATACCCATGGTTTTCCCGGATGCACTTCTTTCGGCATGACCAGGATACACTCATGGCCATCCAGTTTAAAATCTTTTCTCTGATATCCTTCCCATTCGGAGATTCTAACTTCTTCTGCTTTCATCCCATTACCTCCATTATTCAAGTCCACACAAACCACTGCTGCATAAGCTCTTCACAATCCACAGTTTGAAAATGCCGCCTCCCACAAAGGAGACGGCATCCAGGCGTCCGCATCAGCAGACATGTTTATTCTTTTTTATTACCACTGGCACGGCTCAAAGTCTGCTGTGTTCTCAGAAGTAACAACGTCTGTTCTCAGATAGTTTACACGGTTTACATCAATGCCGCAGAACCACTCGGAGATTGTACGAACTGCAAGACCGGCATCACCCTGGCAGGTCTGATAGGACATACCATAAAGTTTTCCGTCTTTTACAAGGTCAAGACCCTGTTTGGAGATACCAGCTGCAACGATTACGATATCGTCACGTCCTGCTGCCTCGCAAGCCTCAGCTGCACCGATAGCCTGGTCAGAATCATCTGCAAGAACGATTGCATTTAATTTATCGCCATATTTTGTGATCCAGTCGGATACGACCTGTTTAACCTTGGAAGCCTCGAATCCAGGAGACTGGATATCAAGTGTCTCGATGTCCGGATATTTCTCAGCAAGCTCTGTCATAGGTCCATAGCAGCGTGCATAGTAAGGAGATCCACCTACGTTATGTGTAATATAAGCAACTCCTCCTTTGCCTTCCATCTTCTCACCAAGCATATCGGCAAGTGTTCTCATCTGGTACCAGTCATTCGGGCCAGTGTAGGAAATGATGTAGTTCATAGCTTCTGCTTCTGGTGTTGTATTTACACAGAATGCCGGGATTCCAGCGTCTGTGATCTTCTTGAACTGCTGTGTTGCATGGTCAGCGGAAAGCGGAATCAATGCGATTGCATCCGGATGCTCGTTGATCGCCTGGTCAATGTAGCTGTCCTGATTTCCCTGATCCCAGTTTGGATCATAAACAGTTACTTCCATTCCGACTGCATCACATGCTTTCTGGAAAGCCTCTGTGTAGCATGTTGTCCAGGCATGTGCACCATGAACGATCAGGATAACTTTTTTGCCTTCCTGTCCATCTGCCGGTGACTCCGGGAATTTTGCATCATTTGCCTCGTCCCAGTCAAGATACTCTTTGTAATGCCAGTGATTGGCATCTGTCTCTTCGTAATTGTCTTCACAATATGCAGCATCTCCGTCTACTTCCGGAACATCGAAGCTAAGCGGTGCTTCCATCATGAGATGGTCATCTGTTGTTTTTAATGTTTTTTCTGCTTCCTGCAGTTTGTCGTAAGAATCTTTTGCAGCGTCCGGAACTTCTACTGCTTCCTCTTCTGCACTCTCATCACTTGCCTCTGCCTCAGTTGCCTGGGCGTCTGTGTTCTCCTCTGCAAATGCTACAGCCCCCGTACCTAACAACATAGCACCACATAACAGAACCGCCAGTCTCTTTTTCATCATGTTTCTTCCTCCTATACCTTATATAGTTTTTATTTTATTAAAAGCTCCCTCCGCTTTTAATTCCCCCTGTTATTTTCGTTACTTATTTTGCACCTTTCATCTCTTTGAGATGTTCCAGATGAAGATTCGGACGACGTCCAAGGATCTTATCTTTATTGTATTTTGCAACTGTCTCATAGATCAGGCAAAGCACAAGTGCTGCACCGATAACCAGTACCTGAAGCTCTGTGGATTTACAGAGAGATTTCAGGAACGCGATCATCAGAAGAGAAATGTAGGTCCAGCCTACGCTTCCTTTGCCGCCGTAGATATCTGTTCCACCGATAACAGTTGCTGTAAATGCCATATAGAAAGGTGAGATTCCTTTTTCACCCATGGTTACATTCGCCGCGCCGGAATAGATTCCGTTCAATGCTCCGCCAAGTCCTGCTGCAAGTCCGGAAATGATAAATGCTGCTATTACAACACGGTCACTGTGGATACCTGCAAGCCATGCTGTCTCTGCATTACCACCTACCATATGGATATTTCTTCCAAGTCTTGTGTAACGAAGAATTACAATTACCAGGATTACAAAAAGTGTTGTGATAATAAAGTACGTTGAGAATGGAAGAAATGGAAGCAGCTGATTATTCAGCTTCTCATTCAGATCATAATCTCTTCCGATACTCAGCTCACTTCCGTTACAGTACACATACATGATTCCCTTGAGAACCAGCTGCATACCGATACTTGCGATAAATGCGTGGATCTTCAGCTTTGTAACAAGCAGTCCCATGATCAGGCCGTTTACAACACCCATCAGAGCACCGATGAGAATGCAGATTGCCCACGGAAGCTTTTGGTTGCTGTGAAGCCCAAGTGTAAGAAGTGCTGCAAAGGTAGACATGTACATAACTGTCATATCCATATGCCCTGCAATGAGGACGATAGTAAATCCAAGTCCCAGCCAGATAACAAGACTTCCGTTACCTGTTACTGCCCGGATATTGTAGGCTGTATAGAAATTGTCCACAAACAGTCCACAGAAAAGTACGATCGCAAGTAATAAAAATGCGCGGTTTTTGTTGATCATTGCTGCATTCAGCTTAAATTTCTTCTCCATCATGCTTTACCCAACTTTCTGTTTGAATGTGTGTTTAACCATACGATGAACAGGAATACGATACCCTGGACAAGATACTTGGTGTATGTCCCAAGACCGATCCAGGAAAGAATATTGTTGAGGATACCATAAGCAAGAACACCACCGAAGGTTCCAACAATACTCCTTTTCCACCGTTCAGGGAAACGCCACCCAGAAGGATCGCAGTCAGAGCATCAAAATCATAACCGGTTCCGTTTTCGTAGGAAGCACATTTTCTGAGAGCTGCATAAAAGATACCAGCTGTTGCGCTGCAGAGACCATTGATCACATATGCGATAATGATCTGTTTTGTACAGTTGATTCCTGAAAATTTCGCTACTTCATAATTGGTACCGATGATCTTCAGTTTCTGTCCGAATGCTGTTTTTGTGTGAATCACCCATGAGATCACAAACATAACCAGCATAACGATTGCCATCAGGGAGATCGCTCCGCCGATATAGGTTCTGGAAATCGCGTAAAACTTCTCAGCAGATGACTGCATGCTCTCTTTCGCGATATCCTCTGCGTAGAGCATTTTTCCCTGCCATACTACTCGTATGACACCGGATATCAAAAGATTTACCGCCAGTGTCCAGATGATGGCGTTGGCTCTCATCTTACCGATCATGAAACCGTTGATCAGACCGATCAGGGCACCTGCAAGAAGTCCTGCAATGATAGATCCCACAAAACCGAAGTTAATGCACTGTACTGCCATAACTCCGCCGAATGCCATTGTGATCGGCACAGACATATCGGTCATGTTTCCTGAATATGTAACGTAGAACAGTCCTGCACAGACCATACCGGTCAGGGCTACTGCTTCCAGAATAGACTGGATATTACTTTTTCCGAAGAACTGTCCTTTGGAAATGATCATTCCCAGAATGATAAGTCCTGCAACAATGATCCAGATGCCAAGCTGATTAAAAATCAGGCTGGCTTTGTTGATCTCTGTTTTTCTTGTATCTACCTTTGGAGCGGCAGTATTTCCATTTTTATTTACTTCTGACATGATACGAACTCTCCCTCCCCATTAGCTGCAATCAGTATTGAATTTTCCGTCATATCTTTTTCCGGATCATTCCAATCGTATGTCCTTCACGTAAGATCACTGCTCTGTCTGCAAGTCCCACAACTTCCGGAAGGTCTGAAGAAAGAAGAATTACGGAATTGCCTTTTGATACATAATCTTTAACTACATTATGGATAACCTGCTTGGCATTAACATCAACACCTCGTGTAGGTTCATCTAGGATCAGGATATCAACACCAGCTGCCAGCCATTTGGCCATCAGCACCTTCTGCTGGTTTCCACCGGAGAAGCTGTTTACCAGACGGTCTCTGTCTGCCGGATAAACGCTCATCTCATTGATCTTCTCATCAATCAGTCCGTTCAGTTTCTTCTGGTTGTAGAAAATACCGTTGGAATTCCGATCAATAATACAGGAGGTCACATTATCACCAACTGTCTGGTTCAGTGCCAGACCTACGACTTTTCGATCCTCTGTCAGATATCCAAGTCCTCCGGCGATAGCTTCTCCGAAGTTCCTGAAATGTGTCTCTTTTCCATGTATATAGACTTTTCCTCCGTCAGCCTTATCCACACCGATCAGCGCCCTTGCGATCTCTGTTCTTCCTGCCCCGGCCAGTCCGCAGATGGCAAGTACTTCACCTTTATGAAGCTCGAAGTTTACATGATGGAAAAATCCCCAGTGTGTATAATCTTCAACCTTCAGTACAACTTCATCCTGTACCATGGATTTATGGTTCTCATAGAAATTCTTTACCGGAGTTCCTACCATCATTTCTACCAGTTTATCCGGATTTGTATCGGATACTGCACAGGAGCCTACCAGCTTACCATCTCTCATAACTGTAACATTGTCTGCGATCTCAAAGATCTCTGCCAGATGATGGGAAATATAAACCACTGCAAGCCCCTCTGCCTTCAGCTGACGGATGATCTTGTAAAGGCGTTCAACCTCATCGCTTGAAAGAGCGGATGTGGGCTCATCCATAACAATAATGGATGGATTAAAACCAAGAGTTTTCGCAATCTCGACAAGCTGTGCTTCGCACTGACTGATCTCAGAAACATCCATAGTCGGATCAATATAATCCAGTCCTACTCTTGCAAGAAGTTTCTTTGACTCTTCAATTGCTTTCTTCTTATCTACAAAAATACCTTTCTTAGGAAGTCTTCCCACCAGAAGATTCTCATAAATGGAAATTCTTCTTGCAAGAGAAAGCTCCTGATATACCATTCCGATTCCTGCTTCCTTGGCCATTGTAGGGGAATGGAGAAGTTTCTTCTCTCCGTTAATGTAGATATCTCCTGTATAGTCATTAAACAAACCGTTCAGCATTTTCATCAGAGTTGATTTTCCCGCACCATTCTCTCCCATCAGAGCATGCACTTCACCTTTTTTCACACGGAAATCTACCTTATCAACAGCCAGCGTACCTGGAAAACGTTTTGAAACCTTCTGCATATCCAGAGCGTATATCTGTCCCGTGCTGTTTACTCCACTGCTCATATTTATCTCCTTTCCCATGAATGACACCTCCGCCAATGTCAGTTCACCTTCCTGAGTAATAAGTCCGATCATTACGAAGTATTTATTAGTATAATAAGAAAAACCGATGAAAATTGAAATTCAATTTTTTCATCGGTTTAGTCTTATTTTTCACATCAGATATTGTTCATTTTTTAATCTATTACGGGGCTGAAATAGCTGTCTACGTTCTCCTTTGTAAGGCTCACCACAAGGTTTTTATACCAGAGACGCAGAACCTCTCCGTCAGCTGCTCTTTTTGCACAGCTCCAGGCATATTCCGCCTCGTATTCCGGCGGCTGGGTGACAATACCATAAAGCTTTCCACTCTTTACCGCTTCCATATGCTCTGTTTCATTTCCGATTCCTATCACCTGGATCTTGTCCTGTATTCCCCTTGCCTTCAGCATATCATAAACTCCCAGTGCCATATTGCTGTCATGGCAGTAAAATACATTGATATCCGGATTCTGGGAAAGAAGTCTGGATGCTGCCAGACCTGCTTTTGCCCGGGACCAGTTGGCTTCTTCAATCCCCACAACTTCAACGTCCGGATAACTGGACAGATATTCCAGAAATGTCTGTGTTCTGTAAATCTGGGGATCTGTTCCCTGAGAACCTTCGATGATTCCCACTTTTCCTTTTTTTCCATTAAGACATTCCACCACCAACTGACCTGCCAGATCAGCCTCTTCCGACATACTTGCCCCTACATAAGTTGTAATATATTCCGCAGATACAGTATCCACTTTCATATTCAGATTGATCACAGGGATTCCGGCGTTCTTTGCCTCGCGAAGTACATTCAGATAGGATTTCGCATTAACCGGACAAAAAATGATGGCATCAACTTTTCTCCGGATAAAATCCCTCATCTGCTCTTCCTGTTTTTTACATTCCATTCTGCATACTGGATTTCCAGTTTATAATCCGGATCTTTCTCTGCTTCTGCAACAAGAAGATTTCCAATAGCATACTGATAACTGGCCTGACTGGATGCAAAGGTGGCACCGATTATTTTTTTCTTTGTTTCCTGCTGCGTTTTTATACCGGCTGCCTCAGATCTGACTTCTGTTTCATAATGAACAGTTACTGTGGTTATTATTATCATCAAAATTGCCGTCGCAAAAATCAGGAGCCTTTTTTCATATGTTTCTTATTCATATACTGCCTCCCTCATTATATGGAAGAACATAAGTTACTGTCGTTCCAACGCCTTCTTCTGATGAATAGCTCAAACCGTATTTCTTTCCAAAACGGAGCTGGATGCGCTCATTTTACATTTTTTGACTCCGATTCCGGAACCGCTGATATTCTCAGATTCGATCTCATCAGACAGGATTTTTCTGCTTATTTCTTTCGGCATTCCGCATCCGTCATCGCTGACTTCTATGATCAGATTCTGTTCCCGCCTGTACGCCCGGATAGTGATCTTTCCTGTTCCTCGTTTCTTTTTGATGCCATGATAAATACAGTTTTCCACTATCGGCTGCAGGATCAGCTTTATCGTCCTGCAACGTTCCACACCAGGATCCACTGAAATTTCATATGTAAATTTATCTGCATAACGCATACTCTGAATGATCAGATAATTTTTCACATGCTCCAGCTCCCTTTCCAGAGAGATTTCTTCATTTCCCTTGTTCAGGGATATCCGGAACAGTTTTGCCAGTGCTTCTGTCATTGCCACGATATTTGAGTCATTTGTCTCTGCCATCCATATAATGGAATCCAGCGTATTGTACAGAAAATGCGGATTGATCTGTGCCTGCAGAGCCTGAAGCTCGTACTTTCGCTTATCTTCCTGTTCTTCGATCACCTGCTCTTTCAGATTCCGGATACGGTCCATCATCTGATTAAATTTCATTGACAAATGTCCGATCTCATCGTCTGTAAGAATTTCCATACGCTGATCCATATTATCCGGATTAACCTGAACCATATATTTTTCCAGTTTTTTCAGAGGCTTTACTACTCCTGTAAGAATCCGGTTAAGCAGAAGCAGGGTTACTATAAGAGTAATGACCACAGCCAGGATCATTACCCCACTGATTGCCATTGTTTCTGCCATCACAGACTTGTACGGAACCATACTTACCAGAGTCCACCCTGTTGTTTTCATATCGGTTCTGGTTACCAGGTATTTCTCTCCTCTGTAGTTCAGCCTGAAACAGCTCTCCTTCATTCTCTCAAGCGCTGTATTCAGCTTCTGACGGTTTTCCTTCTCATCAAAGGCGAAGCGTTCTTTTCCATTTTGCTGCTCATAAACCAGCTCTCCCTTATCATTTATAATACATATAAAATTTTCCTGTTTTTCCTGAAAAGAATTACAGATTTCCGTGATCTTATTCATATTCAGATTGATCAGGATCACACCTCGGAAGGTTCCGTTTTCATAGCTCTGGACTTCCCTGCTCAGTGAGATCATCTCATCATCTGTGTCAAAAAATGAATGTCTGTTAGGTCCTGTGATAATCGCATCCTGCGGCTTTGCCACTGCCTTCGCATACCAGTCCAGCTTGGAATAATCCAACGCGACCCTCTGATAGGTATACATAGATCTGTTCAGGAGCATTTTTTTCTTTCCAAAATCATAATAGAGGAAATATCTGCCCTGGAAAGTAAGGTGTCACTGAATGCCTGGGAGCTCATCTCATAAGAACGCATATTTTTTCCAATTCCGCCATCCACATAATCATCTTCTTCTTTGATCACAGTTTCCAAATAATCCTGAAGATAATAATTATAATTTACATTTTTTGCAATGGAGTCCACTTCCTCCAGATAGCTGTTCAGATAGGCTTCCATATTTACCAGATTTTCTTCTTCGTACTTTCCCCGTTCATTAAATGCCCTTGAGTGAAAGACCATATAAAAAGCAGTAACCATAATGCACATGGTAACAATGATCAGCACCGCTGTCTGACTCAGGGCCCGGTTTTTCAGGCTGCTTTTCTGTTTTTTCTTCATGGCTTACTCCTTTGCCCTGAACTCGGAAGGAGACATTCCTGTATATTTTTTGAAAGAAACACTGAAATAATGAGGATTGGAAAATCCTGTTTCATAAGCAATCTCATAGGTTTTCATATCTGTTGATCGAAGCAGCTGCATGGATTTTTCCATACGGACATCTGTAAGATATTTTACAAAATTCGTTCCCGCTTCTTTTTTGAAGAGTCCGCTTAAATATCCTGTGCTGACAGATGCGAATTCCGCTGCTGATGTAAGGGAAATCTCCGGATTTCTATAATTTCTCATTACATAATCCTTCACCTTGTCAATAACCTGCATTCCGCTGTTTGTCTGAGCAGAATTCATTTCGTCACGGATACTGCATGCAAACCGGATCAGCTCATCCTCCATCTCTCTCAGGGAACTGTATGTTTCAAATTCCTGGTATAGTACAAAACCTCTGTTCCACATTTCATCCGGAATATCCTTAAGCCCGGCAAGTTCTCTCAAAAAGCGCATTCATTGCCTCCATATAAATAACCTTGACATTTTTTCCGGAAAGGGAACCGTCCTTTCCATTATCATGAAATACAGAACGTACTGCTCGTTCGATTTCTTCCGTATTGCCGATCATGATACTTTTAGTAAGATGGTGAAGTTCCTGCTGCGGATAATAGAAGGAACGCTCCAGATAATTCAGGTCTTCAATATCATAAACATTATTGCTTCCCAGTGAATATTTACACTCCAGTGCTTTCTTCGCATTGCGGTAGGCCCGGTTCAATTCATCCAGGGTGGTTGCCGTTGTCCCCAGTGCACAGGTGGTTTTCAGCCGGATCGTGTTATAGATAGACTTCTGGATAATACAGAGGACATCATAAATAAGATCATGCGATTCTGCTTCAAGTGTACCGCAGCGAAACAAAATTACCACTCTGTCTTTTCCATCTTCAAAAACATAATGTTCTTTTCCCAGACATTCTTTCACAATATTCCGCGATGCAAAAAGATAAAGATCATAATCTGCCCCTGAAATATTCTCCATATCAAGATCCATGACTCCAATCTCATATGGTGCCTGGCTCATATCCAGCTGAAGACTTTTTGCCCTCTCCAGATACAGCCTGAGATTACGGTCTGCAGAACAGACGATCTTGTTTAGTGTCTGTTCCTGAAGTACAGGCAGACTCTGGCGAAGCTGATTCTTCATTGACTGGATATACTGTCTCTGACTGTTCTCTATATGAAGCTTCTCGCAGATCTCCTTCATTCCTTATAAAGGCTTTCGGCACCGATAGGCTTCAGGATATAGTTCTTCACTCCAAGTCCAACAGATTTCTGTGCATACTGAAAATCCTCATGTCCTGTAAGAATCACAACATGGATCTGCGGAAATTCCCTTGAAAGAATCTCCGTCAGTTCCAGACCATCCATAAACGGCATCACAATATCTGTCAGTACAAGATCCACATGATTTTTCCGTATGATATCCAGTGCCTCCTGTCCATCCTCCGCAAGAAAAATTTCCGAAAATCCCAGAGATTCCCAGTCTATGATCTTTTTCACCCCATTGCGGATAAGAGGTTCATCATCAGCAATCAGAAGTGTATACATTTTCTTCCCCTCCCATCTGTACATTGCCCCGTGATTATATGTGATTTTGTCTGTATTTCGTGTATTTTTTCGTTGATTATACTATTTTTTCACAATAATTACAACTTTTTCCACAATTATTCTTGTGTATATTGCATATTACAAAAATTATTATACGTAATTTTCATCATCTTCTGAATATTTCGTGGATCGTTGGATATCCATACATGCTGAACAGGTGATCCGCCTCTTCCTGTGCTGCTTTCAGTGCCTCCTCAACAGAGATATCTCCCTGATATGTTTTTCGCAGGGCCTGACACATGATCTTCTCAATCTGCTCTACAGGAATGATCAGGCGATTCTTTCGATACGGACTGTTTCGTCTTTTTGCATACTGAAGGCTCTCCTCAGTGCTGATCAACCAGGGATACAGCTTCAGAAGCTCACTGTTGCGGTACGGTGTTACAACTGTTGACGCACCATTCAGTATAGTCAGATACAGATTCGTATCACTGTTGCACAGCCAGGAAAAAAATTGGCAGACAGCTTCTCTGTGTGAGGAAAAAGGATTCAGTCCCAGATTCCAGCCTACACTGGCAGGTGCTTTTCCCGGAACCATACCGGAAGCGATCCGACCGGATACATTCTCTTTCACCCGCCGGTTTATTCCATGGGCAAACTCTGAATATGTGATCAGCATAGCTGTCCTGCCTGTACAGAAATCATCTACTGTCTGAGTGATAGATCTGTTCATATCTTTCTCCGGTATGTAATCCAGCGTGTGGAGAATACTCTCAAAAGCCATTCTGTTCTCCTTCGTATGAAAGGTTGGTCTATGATAATTATCCCACAGCTTTCCGCCACAGGCCCATAGCCTGATCAGGATCTCCGGTGCCAGTTCTTCATCGATCGCTCCCGCAAAAGAAGCTCCGTATTCTGTAGGTGACGCAGGATTCTCCTTCCTTGTAAAAAAAGCAGCCACATCATTAAATTCCTTCCATGTTCTCGGTGCCCGAAGTGATATCAGACTCCTTTTCTGATATTCAGCCTGAAGCTCCCTGTTTTCAAACAGATCTTTTCTGTAGAAAAGAAGCTGTGTTCCTCCGCTCACCGGGATTCCGAAATACCGTCCGTTCAACTGGCAGTTTTGGAAACCTGACTGAAAAAACTGATCCTTTCTGAAGCTGTCACTTTCAATAAAGGAAGAAATATCTGCAAGACACATATTCTGAACCATATATTCCAGCCACGGAACATCATAAGTATAAAAATCATAGGTCTGCGTCAGTGTAGAGCAGGACTCCGAGATCATGGAAAGCAGCTGGTTCTGAGGTACACAGTGAAACTCTACCTGAATCCCGGTTTCCGCTTCAAAATGTCCGGTAAGAAGCTGCAGTGCCTGGATAGTCGGATTGTCCACTGCCAGAAAACGGATTTTCTCTTTGCAGGATATCCGGAAGCTCTGTTTCTGCTGCTTTGCTTTTTCCGGCAGACTCACAAGCCGGATATCCTTTTCCGAAAAATCAATCTCCTGTATAGTCTGCTCATACAGCCTTGGGTTATGGATATTCTGCAAAAGTATCCTGGCTGCCTGCTCCCCCAGAACAGTACTGTTTCTGGAAATTTTAATCACACCATCATTCTGATTGATATTGATCCAGGATTCTTCGGAACAGCTGATCAGAACAATATCCTCCGGGGTTCGCAATCCACAGTATTCCATGGCAGTCTGAATTCCATATGTGATCTCACGACTTGTTGACAGCAAAACCTCCGGCGGCTTTCCGGAAAAAATTTTCATAAAACTGCTGAATGCATCTTCTCTGGTAAAATTTGTCGCACATATCTTCTCCGGTGCCAAATCTTCTCCCAGTGTTTCCATGGCATCTCTGCATGCCCGGACATAATTCCGCTCAGAAGAAAACTCAAGCGGACCACAAACAATACTGATATCCCGGTATCCCTGTTCCAGAACCTGTTTTGTTATGCTGTAAAAGGTATCGTAATGACGAAATCCTACATAATTACAGAACACCGAATCCGGCTCACGCTCAACAAAAACCGCCGGAATCTGATAATCCATAATATGGTTCTGAAAAAAAGCTGTATTACCGGGCTGTGTTGTCACGATAATAAGCCCTGCTGAATTCTGGGTAATAAATTCGTCGATCTTTGTACATTCCACATCTGCGGAATCATTGGAAAACGCAATATTAATGGAATATCCATGGGATTGAAGATAAGAAGATATTCCGTCAAAGAGCCCTGAGTAAAACTGGCTCCTCATTCCCGGAAGCAGCACGCTTACCATATTGCTGGCTTTTTTTTTCAGATTTCTGGCAGAATAATTCGGAATATATTTCAGCTTCTCCACCGCGTCCATTATCTTTGTATAGGTTTCCGGACGGACTGCTTTCTTTCCGCTCAGTGCACAGGAAACGGTTGCTATGGATACACCTGCTTCCCTTGCAACGTCTTTTAATGTTATCATTTTTATGTCCCTTCAAACGCCTCTGTTTCGTCGTTTTTCTCTCTGTTTTTATCTGTTTTTCATTATAAGCACTATGAGATCCGCTTCATTTAATATGGTAAAATTCGTAGTAAAACGTTTAGATTTTTATTCCGGCAACCGTATTGAAACACGCACTTTTTTTCACATAATGTAGTTATAAGTTGAAGCAGATGAAAACTACAGGAGGTAAAATATATGAAAATGACACCAAGAGAACGTGTAATGGCGTCGATCAATCATCAGAATCCAGATTCGCTTCCTATGGATCTGGGAAGCAACGTAAGTGCCGGAATCAGTGGTATGGCTTACGGAAAATTGAAAGAATATCTTGGAATCACAACAGGTCACAACCGTATTTACGATGTTGTACAGCAGGTAGCTCAGCCTGAAATCCAGGTTCTTGATATCATCGGAGCTGACGTTCTTGACGTTGGCCGTGTATTTAACACAGAAGACTCCGACTGGTACGATGTAACCTTATCAAACGGCGTTGCCGCACAGTGGCCAGGCTGGTTCAGGCCGAGACATAACAAAGATGGCTCTTATGAATATTTTGACTGCGAAGGCACACTTATTGCCAAGATGCCAAACGGCGGAATGTGTTTTGACCAGCAGTACTTCCCATATAAAGAAGATTATCCGGAAAACTACAATGATCTGGATAAAGAGATGGGAAAAGTTATCTGGAGTGCTATGGTTCACAGTCCATGGGATCATTCCAGCGAAAAATATTTCTGGGAAACACTTCGTGAGAGATGTCTGGTACTGAAGAACAGCACAGACCGTGCCCTGATGATAACCTGCGGATGCAACTTCTTCGAATGGGGAACTTTCCTTCGCAGAATGGAAAATTATCTCATGGATATTTATGAGGAACCGGAGCAGGTTCTTGCACTTAATGACCAGCTTCTGGAACGCCATCTTAAAAATCTGGAAAACACATGTAAGTACCTTGACGGAATCGTAGATATCGTCCGTTTCGGTGATGACCTCGGAATGAACAACAACATGTTCATGTCCCTGGAAAAATACCGCACCTTATTCAAGCCGTATCATACCAAGATCAATGAGTATGTACATAAACACAGCAGCATGAAGACTTTCCTTCATTCCTGTGGTTCCATTTTCCCGGTGATCGGTGATCTGGCAGAAGCCGGCTTCGATATTCTTAATCCGGTTCAGACTTCTGCAGCTAACATGGATCCTGCCAAACTGAAACAGGAATACGGCAAGGATATCACCTTCTGGGGTGGCGGCTGCAACACCAGGAAAATTCTGAACATGGGAACCGAAAAAGAGGTTTACGATTATTGCAGACGCATGATCGATATCTTCTTCCAGGATGGTGGATTCGTATTCAACCAGGAGCACAACATCCTCGGCGATGTTCCTCCTCAGAATATCATGGCAATGTACAAAGCTGTTGAAGATGCAAGAAGATAAAAGTCAATCGGATATTCGCAATCCGCTTTCGCTACTTGCTCATAACCGAATAACTGCTCCGCAGTTTATCAGGAGGGGCTTGTACCCCTCCTGATACAAGTAAGTCCCACCCACTGCTTATT
>ENA-OUNH01000326-OUNH01000326.1-human-gut-metagenome-genome-assembly--contig:-NODE-326-length-15697-cov-3.500128_pt1 | contig 15697 bp, 14 predicted proteins | sample MGYA00242806_ERZ504814 | MGnify/ENA primary metagenome ERZ504814 (study PRJEB26092, sample SAMD00036389) | human gut metagenome | host: Homo sapiens | study: EMG produced TPA metagenomics assembly of...
GTATAGATGCAAATCCACAGTGCTTGTACTGATTATAACGCAGGTAGCTACTCCTGCGATACAATCTTGTTAAGGAAGGAGAAATAATAAAAACCACCCCTTTCGAGATGGTTTTTATTATACGTGAGAGTATGAGAACGCCAAAAGAAAACAACAAAAGCCCCGCGACCGCACCCTAAAAAGTGCGGCGGGGACGATACCGAAGGTTGCCCTAAAAGCGGCGTGGATAAAAACGAAAGAACAAACCCGCACCGCCGCGCGGGAAAATGACACCGACCCCCGACAGCAGGAACCGACAGACCTTGCGGGTTTGGCTGCGGAACAGTCGGCAGCTTTTGTGTGGCATCAGGGACGGAAATTGGCAGAAACCCAAGCCCGACAGCGCCGCGATAAGGAGACTGCCGCCCGCGCCCACGCCGCCGATGAGTGCAGTGTCAGCCCGAAACAAGCCGAATGCGGCACGCTGCCCGATGCAGAGCAACGTCCGCGTTGTGGGGCAGATTTGCCCCGACAGCGGGCAAAAGAAAAGCCGTCACCGCCAAAACCGCGCCGCGCGATATTCACGGCGTGACCCAAGGTCAGCGCCAACTGCGTACTGCCGCAAATGAAACTGTGCGGAGCGTAACAACCCAAGCACAAATGCATACCCGCACCCGCCAAGTACAGCTTGCTATCCAGAAAGCTGCCAGCAATACCCGCAGGACGGTTACAGCGGTACGCTCGGCCATACGACACTTTCTCGCCAGCCTCCACAGGCTTGTTGCGGCCATTGCCGTAGGCATCAGCGTGGCACTTAGCATCATTATTGTCATCAGCCTTGTGGCGTTTGTGTCCGGCTCGGCTTACGGCATCTTTTTGCCGCCGATGCCCCCAACGCCGACACAATTACCGTGCAACAGGCAGTAGAAACACTGACAGCAGAATACCGCGACAGGCTGGAAGAAATCTCCGATAATGTACAGCATGACCGCCAAGACATTACCGCCAACGATGATGTATACTACATCCGCTGGCAGGACGTTCTGGCGGTCTTTTCTTCGTATGTGGCGGGCAGCGAACAAGGCGCGCCCGTTGCGGCGCTGACAGAGGAACAGTTGGACAAGTTGCGGGAAATCATGTGGGCGATGAATGCGGTGGACTACGCTACCCATACGGAAACCGCTGTTATAGAAACAACGGACAAGAACGGAAAAGCGACCACAACAGAGATAACCGAAACCGTCCTAGTAATAAGTCTTACCCACAAAACGCCGGGCGAAATGGCGGCAGATTATCATTTTACCGCCCGCCAAGACACCTACCTGCAACTCCTGCAAGATCCACAGTATGAGGAACTGTGGGCAGAATTGCTCGGCGGTTTTGCACAGGGCGGGGGAGAGGTCATGTCTCCCGACAGCACCCGCACCCCGACCGGTACATTGCAATGGCCGCTCCCCGTTGCGGGTACGATTACCTCGCAATTCGGACACCGGGTAGACCCCATCACCGGTGCGGTTAGCTCCCATACCGGCACCGACATTGCCTGCGCCGAGGGTACGCCGATCCTCGCCGCCGCAGATGGAACCGTCACCGTTGCCAACGGTCTTGACAGTTGGGCGGCAGCTACGGCTATTACATCCAAATCGACCATGGCGGCGGGCTGGAAACACTGTACGCCCACTGCTCGTCCATCTGCGTCACCACCGGTCAGCAAGTACAGTCAGGACAAGTCATAGGCTATGTCGGTCATACCGGGCGGGCAACAGGTAGTCACTTGCATCTGGAGGTACGAATTAATGGAAATAGGGCGGATGGAATGTCTTTCTTTAGTCATTAGATTATACAAGAAATAGCTACGGCTAATGTTGTCGCTTGATCAAGTACAATAAAAAATTAGTATCCTCCATTTTCAGAATGGATGATATCCTTCATATATAACCGCTATTATTACATATAATGATATACTACCACAAAATTTGACGCGTTTCAACACATTTCTGCATATTTTGATAGAAGAAGTCATCTCCAAAAACATGAAATGGGGTATCCGTAAAAAGATGCAGGCGGGAACCTATGTGAACTGTGCGACTCCTTTCGGATACAGGCAGCAGGATCACCAGCTGGTACTGGAAAAGGATGAGGCAGCAGTAGTCCGCTTGGTTTTTGAAAAGTACCTGAGCGGGTGGGAATCGCAGAAATTGCACGTTACTTAAATGAAAACCATCCGAAAGAGGGTGGCTGGTGGTACACTTCCGCTGTGCAATTCATGCTTCATAATGAAGCCTACAAAGGCGATACGCTGCACCAAAACATTACACCACGGACACATTGCCGTTCAGAGTCTACCACAACGAGGGTCAGTTCCCAAAATACTGTGCTTATAAAAGCCACGAGGCAATCGTTTCGGATGAGGAATTCGAGAAAGTGCAGAACCTGCTGAAAACGAAGCAGATGTCTGTGCCGAATGCCGCTCCGCGAGTATTCACAAAGAAAATCTACTGTGCCGAGTGCGGCACTGTGTTTGCCCAAGCCAGTAGAGCAAATGGTGCTGTGGCTTGGGGCTGCAGAAAACATTTGAATAAATCCAGCTTATGCCCGGTAAAGTCTGTTTACGAAACAGAACTTTGCCGGGCTTTTTTATATATGTATAACAAGCTGCAAGCAAATCGTGCAAGGATATTCCGGCCGATGGTAGACAGCCTTTTGCAGCTAAAATCACAACAAGAACACCAGAATACCGCACGAGAATCTATTTATGCGGAAATTCAACGTCTTGCAAAACAAAATCATAATTTGGAAAGAATCCATGCACAAGGTTACATCGAAGATATCCAATACATAGAACGAAAAACCCTTATGGAACAGCAGCTTGACGAGAAAAGAGTTCAGCTGTCCAGAACTTCCATCAGCAAGAATGTTGAACAAACTTTGAAAAACACAAGGCAGATTGAGAAAATATGGGATTCCGGTCCGCCGTTGACATACTTTGATGAGCATACTTTTACCGAGATGGTCAAAAAAGTGTCGGTCAGTAATACGGCGATAGAATTTGAACTCATCAATGGTATGAAACTTTCGGAGGAACGGACGGAAAAATGAAAAAGCGATACCTGCCATTTGGCTACCAAATCACAGCCGGAAAGACAACTATAGTTCAAGAAGAAGCCGAAGCTGTGCAATATATTTTTGAGGAATACACAGCAGGGAAGTCCCTTCGAAAAATTGCGGAGAGCATGACAACGAGGAAAACGCCGTACCATGAGGACACTCAAAAATGGAATCAGAACATGGTGAGCCGCGTCCTTGCAAATGAAATTTACTGTGGCAATGAAAAATATCCGCCTATCATTACAGAGACCCAATATCGCGTGGTAGAAAAATTTCGCCAGAGGAAAGCGCAAACATACTCTACGGTTTTACAGCCGTTTCGCCAAGATATGCAATGCGGATGCTGCGGAGAACGCCTATACTGGAGGCCTAAAACCGAACAATGGTTTTGCCGCCAATGTGGAATGTGGACGAAACCCATCCAAGAAAAAGAATTGTCTGATGCTATTACAATAAAATTGGAATGGATTCAGAGACACTCAGAGGTGATTCACCCACCGACAACACAGCGTAATGTCCAATCTATCGAAGGCGCTAAGTTGACACGGAAAATCCAAACGGATTTGCTGGAAACAGAGCCTAATGCCGATGCGCTAATCGTCAAAATCTTACGCCGGGCGGAACTGGAATATGAATTCTGCTCTGCAGGAGATGCTGACCCGGTAACCCTGCAAATGCAAAAAACGTGTGCCGAGTATGATCTGACAGACGGCTTTCCATATACCTTTTATAAAGAGGTCGTCAGCAAGGTTATTCTGTACCGTGACACCCACATTGAAGTCAGACTGCAAAACGGACAAATCGTGTAAAGGGGAAAAGCTGTGAATAACATGAGAATTGTTGAGATTCCCGCTTCAATGCGGGAAAGCGCAGGACGAAAAAATGCCGTGCGCAAGCTGCGGGTAGCTGCCTACTGCCGTGTTAGTACCGAGGAAGAAGAACAGCAGGGCAGTTTTGAAATCCAGAAGCTGTACTACACCGAAAAAATCAATTCCACACCGAAAAATCAATTCCACCCCGGAGTGGGAAGTCGCGGGCATCTATGCAGATGACGGAATTTCCGGCGTACATACCAAGAAGCGTGATGGTTTCAACCAGATGATTCAAGACTGTAAGAAGCACAAAATCGACCTTATCCTGACAAAATCTATTTCTCGCTTTGCCCGCAATACACTGGACAGCATCCAATACGTCCGAATGCTGAAACAGATGGGAATTGCGGTGGTATTTGAAAAGAAAACATTAACACCGCCACCATGAACTCCGAAATGATCCTCACTGTGTTGAGTGCCTTTGCGCAGGCCGAGAGTGAATCCATCTCTCAAAATGTAGCGCGCGGCAAACGCATGGGGTATAAGCACAGAAAATTCGCATTTCCTTATGGCAGAATCATCGGCTACAAAAAGGGAGCAGACGGCAAGCCCGAAATCATCCCGGAACAGGCTGAAATCATTCGGCTGATTTTCAACCGCTACTTGCAGGGCGACAGCCTGCAAAGCATCAAGGCAAAGCTGGAAAAAGCAGGCGCGCTCACAGCTCGTGGCAACACTGCATGGTCGGCGCAGAGCATCCAACGTATCCTGCAAAACGAGAAATACTGCGGTGATGTACTGTTGCAAAAGACCTTTACCGAGGATGTCTTGACCGGGGTTCATAAGAAAAACACCGGACAGCTTCCGCAATACTACATTGAAAATTATCATGAGGGTATCGTCAGCAAACAGATGTTCCGAGAGGTGCAAGCCGAGATTGCCCGCCGAAACAGCAAGTCAGCCGCCAACCAGCGCAAGCGCCGCCGTGGCCGCTATAACAGCAAATATGCCTTGTCCGAACGGCTGGTCTGCGGTAACTGCGGCAGCCCTTACAAGCGGGTGACTTGGAACATCCACGGCAGAAAGCAAATCGTCTGGCGGTGCGTGAACCGTATAGAGTACGGCACGAAATTTTGCGGCAGTTCGCCGTCCATCCCGGAAGAAGAACTGCACAATGCAATTTTGAAAGCGGTACAGGATTTGGCGGCAAACTTCACCGAAGAAGTTGCTGCCCAGATCAACGGCATCTTGCATAACATCCAGACCGGCGAAAGCACAAAGCCCAATTTGCAGGAACAACTGGAGCAGACCCAGCAGGAATTTGACCGACTGCTGGAAATGTCCTTGGACTTCGATGAGGATACTCCGTTTCTGGATGACAGGTTGAAAAAGCTGAATAATAAAATTGAAAGTCTGAAAAAGGCTATCGAGGACAGCACCGCCCGACAGGAAAAAGTCAGTCAGCCGGAGATGCTGCTGTCAGCCAAGGATCTGCAAATTCAAGAATATGACGATGCGCTGACCGCGAGAATCATTGAGAAAATTACGGTAAGGGCACGCAATGAAATTGAAATACGGTTCATCGGCGGCTATAAAAAGACCATGCAGCTGACATAAAATAAAGAATGCATACCCAATCGGAGATAACGCAATTTTCGATTGGGTATGCACTTTTTCACTTTTACTGGAAAGAGGTAGCTATGAAGCTGGGAGAGAAAATCAAGCTGGTGCGTAAGCACAGAGGATTAACGCAGCGGGAACTGGGAGAACGACTGCACTTGGATGGAAACGCAGCAAATCGCATTGCCCAATATGAATCAGGATTCCGAACGCCCAAAGAGAGCAGAACCAAAGACATAGCCAAAGCGTTGAATGTTCGCGAAGAAAATTTCTTTACAAGGGCAGAAACACCGGAGGACATTATTCGCTTGATGATTTGGTATGACTGGGAACATGGCTGCGGCGGAAGCGTTCCGATTGATACGATTCTGCTCTTTGATGATTTTGAGGAAGTAGGCTGTTTTTTGAAAGAGTGGTACAGCCAAAAGGGAAAATTAAGGACGAGGAAAATTACAGGAGCAAAGTATCTGGAATGGATGCTGCAGTGGCCATCTGATAAAGAAAATGATTGAATTTCATCTGTTATCGATGATTTTTTTCGAAAAAACAGGGCGTCTTTTTTATCACACTCAGACATAAGCCTGTGATAGTGATTCTATCGCAGGCTTTTTCTTTGGTGAGGAATATACCTTCTTCAACAGGCAGTTTGTATATAGATTGCTGGCGCTGCTGTTTGCCTTGCAAATTGCGGGGCGGCATGGTATACTAACTTGCGCAACACTTTATATACAAAAAAGCTACAGAGGGATTGGAATTCAATGATTGAGACGATTGCGGCGGTCAATCAGGCTGTCAATAATTTTGTGTGGGGCGTCCCCGCCATGGTGTGCATCATCGGCGTAGGGCTGCTTCTCAGTGTGCGGACACGCTTTTTGCAGATCCGCAAATTTCCGTACGTCATTAAAACGACCATCGGGCGGATGTTCCGCAAAAAAGGATGCCTCGGATGGCTCGATGACGCCGTTTCAGGCGGTATGCACGGCGCTGGCGGGCACGGTGGGCACCGGCAACATTGCGGGCGTAGCGGGCGCCATTGCCATCGGCGGTCCGGGAGCTGTGTTCTGGATGTGGTGTTCGGCGCTGCTGGGTATGTGTACCAAATTTGCAGAGGTCACGCTGGCAGTGCATTTTCGGGAGAAAAACGCGGCCGGGGAATGGGTTGGCGGCCCGATGTACTACATTAAAAACGGTCTGGGTAAGCACTGGCAGTTTTTGGCGGTGCTTTACTCGCTGTTTGGTGTTCTGACTGTCTTTGGCACCGGCAACGCCACGCAGGTAAACACCATTGTAGCAGCCATCGACACGGCGCTGCTGCAGTATAACCTTGTGGGCAGTGAGGTGCTCTCCACCCTGAATCTTGTGGTGGGCATCGCAGTGGCCATGCTGGTGGCGATGGTCCTGCTGGGCGGCATCAAGCGCATCGGCAGCGTCAGTGAACGGCTGGTGCCCTTCATGGCACTGTTCTACATCGTGCTGGCTGTGGGCGTCGTTATTCTGAACATTCAGCACTTCCCGGTGGTGATCGAGGCCATCTTTGCAGGTGCGTTCAACCCGGCGGCCTTCACGGGCGGCACCATCGGCAGCCTGTTCATCAGTATGCAGAAGGGTGTCTCCCGCGGCATCTTCTCCAACGAGGCCGGCCTTGGCACGGGTTCCATCGCCCACGCCTGTGCCGACACGAAAAAGCCGGTCAAGCAGGGCATGTTCGGCATCTTTGAGGTCTTTGCGGACACCATCGTCATCTGCACACTGACGGCTATGGTCATTCTGTGCAGCGGCACGACGGTCAACTACGGCACCGCCGCGGGCGCGGAGCTGACGATCTCCGGCTTCACTACGACCTACGGCGGCTGGGCCTCCATCTTCACGGCGGTGGCACTGTGCTGCTTTGCCTTCTCCACCATCATCGGCTGGGGGCTGTACGGCTCACGCTTTATCGCATTCCTCTGCCGCAGCGACAAGGTCGTGCGCCCCTTCTTCGTGGTGTACTCCTTCGTTTCCATCCTGGGTGCTACGATGGACCTGGGCCTGATGTGGAGCATTGCCGATACCTTCAACGGTCTGATGAGCATCCCGAACCTGATTGCGCTGCTGCTGCTCTCCGGCACGGTGGCGCAGCTGACAAAGGAATATTTTGAAAAAGAAAAGGTGTAAGAAATGTTTGTAGGAACTTGGTGGTCCCTGATGCCGCCGATCATCGCCATTCTGCTGGCGCTGCTCACAAAGGAAGTCTATCTCTCGCTGTTCGCTGGCTGTGCGCTGGGTGCGCTGCTGGTGGCAGAGTTTCACCCATGGGTCGCGTTTGACACACTGTTCAACACGATGATCGACAGCGTCGACTTCTCGATTCTGATGTTCATGATCCTGCTTGGCATGGTCGTTATGCTCATGCAGGAGTCCGGCGGCACCCGCGCTTATGGTGAGTGGGCGGCGAAAAAGCTCAAGAGCAAGCGCGCCACGCTCGTGGCGACCTCGCTGCTGGGTGCGCTGATTTTTGTGGACGACTACTTCAACTGCCTGACCGTCGGCTCCGTCATGCGCCCGGTTACCGACAAGTACAAGGTTTCCCGCGCCAAGTTGGCTTACCTCATCGACGCCACGGCGGCCCCGGTCTGCATCATTGCGCCGATCTCGTCCTGGGCGGCGGCGGTCAACTCCTACGTCCCGGTGGGCAGCTCGATGTCCGGCTTTGAGATGTTCGTCCGCACGATCCCGTTCAACCTGTACGCGATGCTGACGCTCTACATGGTGTTCTTTACCTCGCTGCTGGGCTTCGACTTCGGCCTGATGAAAAAGCACGAGCGCAACGCCGCCCACGGTGACCTGTTCACCTCGGGCGGGGAGGCATTCCAAAACCAGGAAATTAAGGACCCCACCGAGGGCGGTAAATTTGCCAAGGGCAAGGTCATTGACCTGATTGCACCAATGATCGTCATGATCTTTACGGCCATCGCCACGATGATCTGGACCGGCTACCTGAACGGCGGCACGAACCTTGTAGAGGATTTTGCCAACTGCTCCTCGTCGGAGTCGCTTGTCTTTGCGGGTCTTGTCACGGTGGGCTTCCTGCTGCTGTTCTACCTGCCGCGCCGCGTTATTGGCTTTAAGGACTTCATGAACTCCGTGCCCGAGGGCGGCAAGCTGATGATGCCGCCCATCCTGATTCTGGTGCTGGCCTGGACGCTGAAGGGCATGACCGACGCGCTGGGCATCGGCGACTTTGTGCGCCAGGCCGTCAGCCTGAATGAGGGTCTCATGCGCTTTGTGCCGCTGCTGATCTTCTGCATTGCGATTTTTATTGCGTTCTCCTCCGGCACCAGTTGGGGCACGTTTGCGATTCTGGTCCCCATCGTCGTCAATATGTTCTCCGAGACGGACCCCACCATGATGATCGTAGCGGTATCCGCGGTGCTGGCGGGTGCGGTCTGCGGCGACCATATTTCGCCGATCTCGGATACGACCATCATGTCCAGCTCCGGTGCACAGTCGAACCACATCAACCACGTGCAGACCCAGATGCAGTACGCCATGGTCGTCGTGGCGGCCTGTGTGCCCGGCTACCTGATCGCGGGCTTTACCGAAAACTGGCTCATCACGCTGGTGTCGTCGCTTGCCATTCTGACCGCAGCCCTGCTGTATCTGCGCAGGCGCAGTCTGGCCGAGGACGCCAGGGCATAAAGAAAAAGCAGTGCTTTCCAAGCGGAAGGCACTGCTTTTTTTGTAGGGACAAATTCCATATCCGCCCGGCCCAAGGCCTTTACTTCAGCGTACCGTCCAGAATCTGCTGGTAATACCACGGCTTCTCGGCGTGAAATACCCGCCCGGCCAGATGGGCAAAGCGCGGGTCGGCGATCTGAGCAGGGAACCGCAGCTCCCACGCGCAGAGGGCTTGGTATTTGAACCGCAGTTCCCGGTTGGCGGCGTTGTTGCCGTACTTGGAATCGCCCAGAATCGGGCAGCCGATGTGGGCCAGGTGGGCGCGGATCTGGTGGGTGCGGCCGGTCACAAGCTCAACCTCCAGCAACGCCAGACGGCCGCTGACAGCCAGTGTTTCGTAGCCGGTGATGACCTCCTTTGCGCCGCCTGCAGTCGTGTCGGTGATGCGCACGATGCCGCGCTCGGCATCCTTCAAAAGATAATCCCGCAGCAGGGCAGCGGGCGGATTCGGGCGGCCGAAGGTCACGCAGAGATACCGCTTTTCAATGGTGCGGCTCTTGATGGCGGCCGTCAGAAAGGCTTCCGCAGCGCTGCTTTTAGCCAACAGGACCAGACCGCTGGTGCCGGTATCCAGCCGGTGGCACAGCACGGCATGGGTCGGCTTTCCCTCAGCGGCCAGCTTTGCCTGCACGCGGCGCACCAGCGTGTCGCTGTCGGGGCCGTCTACCGCAATGCCTGCGGGCTTATTGGCGATAATGATGTCATCGTCCTCATATACAAACACGGCGGCAGGGGTGGGGCGGTTCTCCAACTGCTCATCCGTCAGGAAGAGCCTGATGCTGTCTCCGTTCTGCACCCGGGTGGAGAGGGGCTGCTTTTTGCCGTTCAGCTTGATCTTGTTCTCCCGCAGGGCCTTGTTCAGCCGCCCCATGCTGAGGGCGGGAAACTGATCCATCAGATACTTGTCCATCCGCACGGGCAGCAGGCATTTTACATGCAGTTCTTTCATTTTGTCGTCAACTCCTGATCCCACAAAATCGTGGCGTCATCAATATCCAAGGTGACCATCAGCCAGCCGGCGTCGTGGTCATCCACATCCAGTATCGGGTATTCCTGACCGTCTGCACACAGCGCTGCGGCACCCGTTAAGCGGGCGCGCGCAAAGGGGGAATCGGCAAAGCAGACAGTCTTTTTGGTGGCGTCCAACACGCCGCGGTTCCACAGCGCATCGGTGTAATCGGCCAGCCGCAGGGGATAGCTTTCATTATAGGGGGTGCAGAGGGCATCGAAGGTCTGCCCCTGCAGGCCGGGTGCAATGGCATACCAGGCGGCACCGTCCGGCCCGGTTACCTGTCCGCACCAGGCAATGCTCCGCACAGGCTCCACTGCCTGCAAAAAAGCCCCCTCATCAGCAAACAGATAGAGCGTATCACCCTCCGGTGTGCCGGCAGCCAAGGCATCCAGCGTGGTCTGCCGCTGGGAGGCAAGGGCGCTTTCGTCATACCGGGCGGCGAAGGGGTCATTGGTGGTCATGCCGTTGTCGGCAGCCCACAGCGCCAGATGCAGGCAGTCGGCCTGCAAGCCCTGCACCGAGAGGATGTGCCGATATTGTCCGGCAGCCTGCCAGAAGTCACTGACCATCTCCGACGGGAAGGCTGCCGTTTTCTGCGCGCTTATCATTGCATCATGCCGTGCAGCCAGTGCGGGGCTGATGTCCCACAGCTGCACGGCAGCCAGCAGTGCGGCCCAGACGGCAGCACGGGGCAGGCGTGTCAGCCCTGCAAAGGCGGCCAGCGTCAGCAGGTCGTACACAGGCCAGAACAGCCGCCCGCCGGAGCGAAAAACAGAAAACAGCTTGATGAGGGACGGCGGCAGCGGCAGAACGGCCAGCGTTGCCCCGTTGGCAGTAATGACATTGCTGACGGCAAAGGCGGTCAGCACACAGCAGACAAGGCAGAGCGCCCAGTGCCGCCGCACAGCAGCCAATATGCGCCGCCGCGCCGCCGTGAGCGTGATCGGCAGGGCGGCCAACACACCGAGGCCCAGATAGGCGAAGGCATCATAGTTGCCATCAATCTGATTCTGCGCAGGCAGCAGGCGGCTGTAGAGAACGCCGTTTACCCCTATAGGGTTCCACAGTGCGTTCAGGTTCATGGCAAAATAGCCGTACAGCGCCTGCCCGCCGCTGGTGGCGGTGCCGTAGAAAAAGCCCAGCACCCAGCCCAGCAAGACAGTACAAGCCATATTGGCGCCGAGGAAAAGCGCCGGGCGCAGCCATTGCCGTTTTTGCACGGCGTATTCCAGCAGCAGCGCCAGCGTGACGGCGTAGGTCATGGGCAAAAAATAGGGGTGGATGCCCACGGCGATCACATTAAGGAAAAACAGCCCCGGTGCAGCGTACCGCCTCTGCCGCCGCAGCGAGAAATAGCAGTACAGCGCTGCCAAAACAAGCCACTGTGCGCCTAACGAGGTGTGTCGGAACGCGCGCTCGATCAGAATGGGGCTTGCTGCAAACAGCAGAGCACCGGCCAGCGGAGCTGCCGTCCCTGCCGCAAACAGACTGCAGAGCAGCGCACCAAAGCCGCCCTGCAGCAAAAAGCAGAAAAATGTAAACCAGCCGAAATACTGAAAGGTACCGCCGCAGAGTGCGGCCAGCGGGCGGCAGAGCACCGCCAGCAGGGGGATAGAGTCGGTGTAGGCCACACTCACGCCGCTGGGGGCGTTGACGGCGGGGCTTACACCCAGCGGCCAGCGCAGGGCGCTGTCACGGTAAAAAAGCCAACCGGCGTAATGCTGCTGAATATCCTTTTCAACATAGCCGCCGCGGCAGAAGGCATCGTTTGCCACATCCAGCGGCGCGATGCCGTACACAAGCAAAAACACGGCGGCCCCCAGCAGGGCCCCCAGCACAAACAACTGCGCCTTGCGCGAGGATTGAATCTTTGACATGGCTTCGCCTTTCTGATGCAAAAAAGCCCAGACAGCCGTTGGACTGCCTGGACTTTGGTTCCATGCCGCTGACCGGGATCGAACCGGTACGGTATCGCTACCGAGGGATTTTAAGTCCCTTGCGTCTGCCAGTTCCGCCACAGCGGCATAATATGGTTATTGTAGCGCAAAAAAGCGGAAATGTCAATCTTCCCGCCGGGTGTTTTTGCACAAAAAGGGCAAGGGAGTATCCCGCTGTCCCCGAAGGCGAGAAATTTTCTGCCTGTGCAGACAGTTTTCGCGCAAAAAGCACAAAAAATTCAAATTCTTCCGCTTGTGCTTTTGGCCGTGATTTGCTATACTGATATGGTATGTTTGGACAGGTGCGCCCATTTTACAGTATGCGGGCGTTTTGGATAAGGAGAATTTAGTTGGAAAAGCTGACCTATACCCATAATGATGCCGCTGCCAAAGTGCTGGCATCCTATTACGAGACCCCGCCGCTGGCCTATGTCCGCAGCTACGGCTGCCAGCAGAATGTCAATGCGGGGAAAAAATCAAGGGCGTTTTGCAGGATGTGGGCTACGGCCTGTGCGATACGGCCGAGCAGGCGGATCTGATCCTATTTAATACCTGCGCCGTGCGTGAGCATGCCGAGCAGCGCGTATTCGGCAATGTGGGTGCGCTCAAAAAGCTCAAGGAAGAAAACCCGCGGCTGATGATCGGCATCTGCGGCTGTATGGCCCAGCAGGAGCATATTGTGGAAAAGCTGCGCCAGAGCTACCCATATGTTGATCTGGTGTTCGGCGTGGACGGCATTGACCGCCTGCCCGCCATGCTGGCGGAGCGCATCCGCAAGGGCAAGCGCTATCTGGAAAAGCCCTCCGAGCGCAACGCTGTGGTCGAGGAGATGCCCATCCGCCGCGATTCCGGTTTCCGCGCGTGGCTGCCCATCATGTACGGGTGCGACAACTTCTGCACCTACTGCATCGTGCCGTATGTCCGCGGGCGGGAGCGCAGCCGTGAGCCAGCCGCCATTCTGGCGGAGTTCAGGCAGCTGGTGGCGCAGGGCTACAAGGAGATCACCCTGCTGGGCCAGAATGTCAACAGCTACGGCAAGGGGCTGGAAAACCCCATTGACTTTGCCGATCTTTTGAACCTGCTGTGCGAGGTCCCCGGTGATTACCAGATCCGCTTTATGACAAGCCACCCGAAGGACGCCAGCCGCAAGCTGATCGACACGATCGCCGCGCAGGAGCATCTGTGCAAGCACATTCACCTGCCGGTGCAGTCCGGCTCTGACCGGCTGCTCAAGGAGATGAACCGCCATTATGATGTTGCGCAGTACATGGAGCTTATCCGCTACGCAAAGGAGAAAATTCCCGGCGTAACCTTCTCCAGCGACATTATTGTCGGCTTCCCCGGTGAGACCGAGGAAGATTTGAGGCCACGCTGGAGCTCATCCGCAAGGTGGGCTACATGCAGCTGTTCACCTTTATCTACTCCAAGCGCAACGGCACCCCGGCAGCCAAGCTGCCTGACCCAACGACCCACGCCGAGAAGGCTGCCCGCATGGACCGCCTGCTGAAAACGCAGGAGGAGTTCGCCTTTGCAGCCACCGCCGCCATGGCAGGGCAGACCGTCCGTGTGCTGGTGGAGGCCGCCGGCCGCAACGAGGGAACCGTCAACGGCCGCCTCGACAATAACCTTGTTGTGGAGTTCACAGCCCCCGAGGCGCTCATCGGTCAGTGGGCCATGGTGCGCATCACAGGCTCCCGCGCCGCCCTGCTGGTCGGCGAGCTTGCCGAGTAAACCGGTATCAAATCTACTATATATAATAAGGAGAATATCTATCATGGATTGCATTGATCTTTTTAAGAAAGCCGCCGCCGCCCTGCAGACCGACCCCCGCTATCTGGAGCTGGACGCTGCCCGCCGCGAGAATGACGCTGACGAGGAGCTGCAGCAGATGATCGGCGAATTCAACCTTGCCCGTCTGGACCTGAACAACGAGAGCGCCAAGCCCGAGACCGATGCCGCCCGTGTGGCCGAGCTGAACGAGCGCGTCAACAGCCTGTACAGCCAGATCATGGCCAGCGAGGGCATGGTCCGCTACAATACGGCCAAGAAAGAGTGCGAGGAGATGGTCGGCCATATTGACGCCATCATCAACACGGCCATGAACGGCGGCGACCCGATGAGTGTCAAGGCACCCACCGGCGGCTGCACCGGCAGCTGCGCCAGCTGCGGCGGCTGCCACTAAAACGTGAGGCGCGGGGGCAGAGAGGCCGTAGGGGCGCATTCTATATGCGCCCGCAGTACTGTACGCAGCCGCATACCTTCCGGGCGGATATGGAATCCGCCCCTACAAGAACAACATACCAACTAGAATCAACAGGAGTGTGAAACATGGCCGAGCAAGCAGTATCGCCCATGATGCAGCAGTATTTTGAAATCAAAAAACAGCATCCGAACGAGATCCTGTTTTACCGCGTCGGAGACTTCTATGAGATGTTCTATGATGACGCGCTGACAGCCTCGCGCGAATTGGAGCTGACACTGACCGGCAAAAACTGCGGCAAGGAAGAGCGCGCCCCCATGTGCGGCGTGCCGTTCCACTCCTATGAAACCTATATGGCGCGCCTGATCGCCAAGGGCTACAAGGTCGCCATCTGTGAGCAGATGGAGGACCCGGCGCTGGCAAAGGGGCTTGTCAAGCGGGATATCATCCGCGTTGTCACCCCCGGCACTGTCATTGAGAGCAGCATGCTCTCGGAGGATAAAAACAACTATCTGGCAAGCATTTACTGCCGCCGCACCCGTGGACGCTGGCGCGCGGGCGTCTGCTTTGCCGATATATCGACAGGTGAGGCCTACGCCACGGAGCTGAACGCCGAGAAGATCGGCGGCGCGATCATCACCGAGCTTTGCCGGTACATGCCCAGCGAGATCCTGATCTGCCCGCCGATGCTCGACTTCAAGGATGTGACGACCTACATCAAGCAGCACACCCACGCTTTGGTGGAGCTGCGTGAGGATGCCTGCTTCAAGGACGCTGTCATGGAGTCCACGATGGCGGACCAGTTCGGCACGGACTGGCGCGAGACGCTGGGCTATGAGAAAGACGCCCTCGTGCCTTACGCCGTGGCCGCCTTGCTCAACTACCTGCACGAAACCCAGAAGCACGGTGTTGAGCGCATTAAGACCGTGCAGAACTATGCCGATGCCCAGTATATGAGGCTGTCCCCTGTGACACGCGCCAATCTGGAGCTGACCGAGACGATGCGCGGCCGCGAAAAGCGCGGCACGCTGCTCTGGGTGCTGGATAAGACCGAAACCTCGATGGGCAAGCGGCTGCTGCGCTCTTGGATTGAGCAGCCGCTTGTCGATGCACAGGCCATCAATGCGCGGCTTTGCGCAGTGCAGGCACTCTACACCGCCAACATGGCCCGCGCTGATTTAAAGGAGGCACTCGGCCATGTGTTCGACATCGAGCGCCTGACCACCGCATCCTGTACGGCTCCGCCACCCCGCGTCGAGGTCAAGGCACTGGGGACACCGTGCGCCATGCTGCCGCAGGTCAAGGCGCAGGC
>ENA-OUNH01000335-OUNH01000335.1-human-gut-metagenome-genome-assembly--contig:-NODE-335-length-15346-cov-3.572705_pt1 | contig 15346 bp, 9 predicted proteins | sample MGYA00242806_ERZ504814 | MGnify/ENA primary metagenome ERZ504814 (study PRJEB26092, sample SAMD00036389) | human gut metagenome | host: Homo sapiens | study: EMG produced TPA metagenomics assembly of...
AATTGCCATTATCTCCCTCGGCTGCCCGAAAATCAGGTGGATGCCGATGTTTTCTGCCATGCCCTCATCAAGGACGGCCACACCACTGTGGGCGACCCGGCCGAGGCCGATATCATCATCATCAACACCTGCGGCTTTATCGAGTCTGCCAAGACGGAGGCCATCGAGAACATCCTCATGGCCTGCCAGTACAAGCAGGAAAACCCCGACCTCAAGGTCATTGTCACCGGCTGCCTGGCCGAGCGCTACAAGCAGCAGATCATTCAGGAAATCCCCGAGGTGGACGCCGTGGTCGGCATCGGCTCCAACGCCGCACTGCCCGCCATCGTCCGCCGCGTCTGTGCGTCTGGTGCCGGCCAGACCGAGAGCTACGGCCCCAAGAGCGATATGCCTCTGGGCGGCGCGCGTGTTATCTCGACCCCGCGCCACTATGCGTACTTAAAAATTGCCGAGGGCTGCAACAACGGCTGCTACTACTGCGCTATCCCGCTGATCCGCGGCAAGCTGCGCAGCCGTGAGCTGAACGACTGCGTAGCCGAGGCCCGCTGGCTGGCGGGGGAGGGTGTGCGCGAGTTGATCCTTGTTGCGCAGGACCCCACCGCCTACGGCGAGGACTGGGGCAAGCCCGGCGCGATCTGTGAGTTGCTCGACCGCCTGCAGGAGATCGAGGGCATCCGCTGGATCCGCATTCTCTACGCCTACCCGGAGCGCATCAGTGATGCCTTTATTGCGGCGATGGTCCGCAACACCAAAGTCGTGCCGTATCTGGACCTGCCCATCCAGCACTGTGATGATGCCGTGCTCAAGGCAATGAACCGCCGCGGCGGCCGCAGGGAGATCGAGGATGCGATCGCCCGCCTGCGTGCGGCCATCCCCGGCATCACGCTGCGCACCACCCTGATCGCCGGCTTCCCCGGTGAGACCGAGGAGCAGTACGCCGAGCTGTGCGACTTCGTCAAGACCGTGAAGTTTGACCGCCTTGGCTGCTTTGCCTACTCCGCCGAGGAGAACACCGTGGCGGCGAAGATGCCCAACCAGCTGGACGAGGAAACCAAGCAGCGCCGCGCCGACCACATTATGGAATTGCAGGCCGAGGTCAGCGCCGCGCGCGAGGGCGAGAAGGTCGGCAACACCTACGAGTGCATCTGTGACGGGGTGGACGATGAGACCGGCATGTACCTGCTGCGCACCAAGGCCGACTGCCCGGAGATCGACGGCAATGTGCTGACCCCCGCCGATACCCCGCTGGAGACCGGCGCGTTCTACAATGTCACCATCACCGATGCCGACACCTACGATCTGTACGGCTATGCGGAAGAAAAGCTGGAGGATTGATGTATGAATCTGCCCAATAAACTTACGATGCTTCGTGTTATCTTGGTGCCTGTCTTTATGGTGTTTGCCGCTTACAGCCGCTACGGCACCGCCGATTTCAACCCCACATTTGCGCTTATTGCCGGTATTATCTTTGCCATTGCCAGCTTTACCGACTTTTTGGACGGCTATCTGGCGCGCAAAAACAATCTGGTCACCGATTTCGGCAAGTTTATGGACCCCTTGGCCGACAAATGCCTGACCACCGCCGCCTTTATCTATATGGTGGCCTGCGGCATCTGCAGCCCCGTGGTGCTGGCGGTCATTCTGTTCCGCGAGTTCGCCGTGGCCGGTGTGCGTATGCTTGCCGCCGAAACCGGCACCGTCATCGCCGCCAATATGTGGGGCAAGGTCAAGACCGTTCTGCAGATGCTGACCGTGCTGTTCTACTACTTTGCCGCCGCACTGGCAGGCCCCGCCGATGTGATGGCCGTGGGGCTGATTACCCAGATTTTGTGCTGGCTGTGCGGCGTGGCCACTGTGCTTTCGGGCGGCATTTACCTGTGGCAGAACCGCAAGCTGTTCATGCAGGCGAAGTAACAGCCGCCGCAAGGCAGTAACCCAATAAGGAGATCCCCACCTTGTCAAAGTGCAACCTCCCCACCTGTTTTCAAATCATCTATCGCAGGATGACCCGGGCTGAGCGGGCCGTCCTGTTTCTGCTGTGCATTTTTGCAGTCAAGTTCGTATTCAGCACAGCCGCGCATTTCATCACGCCCCTGCAGGGCATCGACATGCTCGGCAGCGGGCGAAACCCCGTGGATATCTGGCTGCTGCTGCTCTCCTGCACGGCAGTGCTGGGGACATTCTGCCTGTACCGCCGCGCGGTCAGGGCCGTGGGCGCAAGGCTGACGAAAGCGGATGCCGTCATTCTGGCGGTCTGCATCGCGCTGAGCGCCGCCTTCTACCTGCACGCCATGGTGGGCCGCCAGAGCCTGTATCTCTGGGACAATGCGACCTACTACAACCTGCAGGTGCGGCTGGAGTCCAACTTTGCAGACGGCGTATTCACTGGCGTTGGCTCCACGGTCTATAAGACATGGTTCAATGACTATGCACCGCTTGTCATCAACCTGCTGGCAGAGCCGTTCTTTATGTTCACACCGCGCACAGCCAACACCTTTGCGCTGCTCTGCGCGCTGCTGATCCCCACGCTGGTCTACTACAGCGCATGGGTGCTTCTGACGGTGCTGCGACAAAAGATGAAGCCGAGCGCCCCCTACCTCTTTACGGCGCTGTCAATGGCGTTTGTGCTGCTGCTGCCGCTTTTGCACATTGCACTGTACCGCGGCATGCCTGATCTGCTGGGCGTGGCGTTCGCCTTTATGCTGCTTGCGCTGGGTGTCGGCTATGATTTTGCCCGCCCGGCACCCGCACGGCTGGTCAGCCTTGCGGCCTTTACCGGGCTGCTGATGCTGACCCGGCGCAGCTACATGTTCACTGTGGTGTCGTTCTTTTTGCTCTATGGCGTCTGGGTGCTGGCCCGGGCTGCCTGCACAAAACAGGGCGGCGCAGCGGTGCGCTTTGTGAAATTTGCCGCAGCGTCGCTGTTCTGTGTCGGCGTGCCGCTGCTGCCGATGTTCTGGCGCATCGTCCGGGCCGACTACAGCGACCGCTATGCCACCTACCAGACCGGCGGCTTTTTGGCAGAGCTTGACAACCAGCGCATCTATCTGGGCTGGCTCGTGTTCGGTATTATGCTGATCGGCATATTATACGGATTGTATAAAAAGCGGGCGCGCTCCCTCGCTGTTCTGTCTGCAGTGGGGGCGGTCCTGACGGTGCTGCTTGTCACCCGGGTGCAGAATATGGACGACCACCAGTCGCTGGCGGTCGCGCCGTTCTACCTGCTGGGCTGCTTTCTCTGCGCGCTGCTTGTAAGCGAGCTGCCGTGGGTGTGGCCGCGCCGTGCTGCGGCGGCTGTGCTGGGTGTGCTGTGCGGCCTCAACTTCGGGGCATGCAGCCAGCTTTTGCCGGTCATTCTGCCCAACGCGGTCAACAGCGGGCTGTATTTTTATGTTGACAGCCCCCGCAGCGATCTTGCGCAGGTGGCGGCTGTCAATGACTGGCTGCGGCAAAACTGCAGCGGCGCCAATTCAGCCTATATGATCTGCCACGGTGTGGTATACAGCCCGGATGTGTTCCGCGTTTCGGCCCTGCCGGACGAGACTATCCGCGAGATCCTGCCCTACGGCGCCTGCAACCCCGGCAACGATGCCTTCCCGAAGGAGCTGCTCACGGCGCAGGTCGTTTTGACCTGTACACCGTTTGACCCCAACAACCATACCGAAAAGCTGAACGCGGCCTTCCTTGAAAATCAGGAGAAGTACGCGCCGTTTGAGGTGGGGGCAGAGTTTGACATGGGCAACGGCTATACGATCACGGCCTACCGCCGCATCAAGGCCCCCACCGTTGTGGAGCTGGACACCTACCGCAGCTGGCTGGCCGAAGAGGATGCGCGGTTCCCCTACAATTTCAGTGCCGTCTGGGACGCGCTGGCCGTGCAATTTGCAAATAACGGCTGAATCCCCCTTGCAACCTGCGCACACGCTGGCTATAATGGAATAGATATCCCTACACAGAGGAAGGAATGTGCAAGCTATGCAGATCTTCAATACGATGACACGCCGGAAAGAGAAATTCACCCCCCAGAAGGAGGGCGAGTACCGCATCTATGTCTGCGGCCCGACGGTCTATAACTATATCCATATCGGCAATGCCCGCCCAATGATCGTCTTTGACACATTGCGCCGTTATCTGGAATACTGCGGCAACAAGGTCTACTATGTCTCCAACATCACCGATATTGATGACAAGCTCATCAAGAAGGGGCAGGAGGAGGGAACCTCCATGCAGGAGGTTGCCCGCAAGTTTGAGGCTGAGTACATCAAGGATTCCGACGGCCTGAATGTCATGGCGCCGACCGTGCGTCCCCGTGCGACCGAGCATATCGGCGAGATCATCGGTATCGTCAAGGATCTGGTGGAGTCCGGCCACGCCTATGTGGCGCGCAACGGCGATGTCTATTTCCGCGTCAAGTCTGACTCGGACTACGGCAAGCTGAGCCACCTCAACCTCGATGATCTGGAGAGCGGCAATCGTGCCCTGCGCAGCCAGATGGACGATGATCTGAAGGAGGACCCCGCCGATTTCGCAGTCTGGAAGGCTGCCAAGCCCGGCGAGCCCTACTGGGAAAGCCCGTGGGGCCACGGCCGCCCCGGCTGGCATATCGAGTGCAGCGCCATGGCCCGCAAGCACCTTGGCAAAACCATCGACCTGCACGCCGGCGGTCAGGATCTGATCTTCCCCCATCATGAGAATGAGATCGCCCAGAGTGAGTGCGCCAACGACTGCACCTTCAGCCGATACTGGATGCACAACGGATTCTTGAACATCAACAACGAGAAGATGTCCAAGAGTGCGAACAACTTCTTCACCGTGCGTGAGATCGCGGACAAGTACGGCTATGAGCCGATCCGCTACTTTATGCTCACGGCCGGCTACCGCATGCCGCTGAACTATACCGTTGAGCTGATCGAGAGCTGCAAGAGCAGCCTTGAGCGGATGTACACCTGCCGCGACAACCTCGATTTCGCTATCGAGCATGCCCACGGCACAGATACGGCGCTGGCTGCCAAGTGTGAGGAGGCCCGCGCCAAGTTCAAGACCGCGATGGACGATGATCTGAACACGCCGGATGCACTGGCTGCCATCTTTGATCTCGTCAAGGACATCAACACGCTGTCTGATGCCTCCGACAAGGCTACGCTGCAGACGGCCGCCAAGACCTTTGACGAGCTGACCGGCGTGCTGGGTCTTTTGTACAACCGCAAAAAGACCGACAGCATCCCCGCCGAGGTCACGGCGCTGGTCGAGGAGCGCGCCGCTGCCAAGAAGGCTAAGGACTGGGGCCGCGCAGACGCCATCCGTGCCCAGCTGACCGAGATGGGCTGGAGCGTTACCGACACCGCACAGGGTCCGAAAATTGCAAAACTGTAACCGATAACAGACGCAGGGGCGGCCTTGCGCAGCTGCGCGTGTGCCGCAGGCTGTGCGGGCTGCCCCTGCCTTATTGTATGGCTATGACGAAACACGAACAAACCGAATACGGCCCTCTGGGTGGTGCTGGCCTTGGCGCTGGCACTGCGTTTGGTGCTTGCCCTTGTCACCGAGGGCTACCCCTATGACATGAGCTGCTTTGTTGCGTGGGGGATAAGCTGGCCGCCCAAGGCCCCGCCGCCTTCTACAGCGAGGGGTACTTTGCCGATTACCCGCCCGGCTACCTCTGGGTGCTGGGGCTGGTGGGGTGGTGCGCGCCGCGCTTGGCATCGCGTATGAATCGCGGTGGACCCACCTCCTGCTGGCGCTGTTGCCGTCGGTTTGCGACTGTGTGTCGGCGGCGCTGGTCTATGCGGTGGCACGGCGCGGTACGGTGGGGCGGCAGATGGCACTGGTGCTGGCCGCGTTCACAGCGTTCGACCCGCTGCTGCTGTTTGATACCGCCGTCTGGAAGCAGATCGATGGGGCCTTTACGCTGCCGCTGCTGCTCTGCTTCCTGCTGCTGGAGCAGCGCCGCTACCTGCCCGCCGCCGTCTGGTTCGGTCTGGCGCTGGCCATCAAGCCGCAGGCGCTGCTGTTCGGCCCGGTGCTGGCGGCCTGCTTTTTGGCGGGCATCGCGGTGGAGCAGGACCGTCTGCGCGCCTTTGGGCGGTGCTTCGGCGGCGCAGCGCTGGCGCTGCTGGCACCGCTGCTGACCGGCATACCCTTTTTCGGTCTGGCACAGCTGGGCCCGCGCCTTGTGGAAAAATACACAGCTACGATGTCCGGCTACCCCTACGCCAGCATCAACGCTTTCAACTGGCTTGCGGCGCTGGGCGGCAACTGGAAAAGCCTGTCCGAGCCTGCGCTGTTTGGCATGAGCTGGCAGCAGCTGGGGTGGGTACATATCCTGCTGGTCACGGCGGGACTTGCTTATTTTGCGGTATGCAGCAGCCGCAGCGGCCGTTTTTCGCCGCTGCTGTTGGCGGCCTACTACGGCATCGGCATCTTTACGCTCTCCCACTGCATGCATGAGCGGTACATGGTGCCCGGTGTGCTGCTGACCCTGCTGGCGGCGGCCCGGTGGAACGACATCCGGCTCTATGCGGCAGGGGTGGGGCTGTCACTGACAGGGTTCATCAATCTGGCGGCAGTCTACTCGCTGACCGGTACCGAGGACGAATGGCTGACGAGTGCAACGAGCGCTACGGTTGCCATCCTGACCGGCCTTGGAGAGACGGTCTGCTTTGTGCTGCTGCTGTTTGCAGTGTGGGACATCACCCGCCACGGCCACACGCTGGCTCTGCCTGCCGGGTGTGTCAACGCCGCTGCCACGCCCGATGCCCAGCCCGCTTGGACCCGCCGCGAGGTGGGGGCGCTGCTGGCCCTGACGGCGGCCACGGCGGTGCTGAGCTTTGCCTATCTCGGCAGCCGCACCGCGCCGCAGCAGCCGCTTGATGCCACGAACACCGCGCTGACCGAGACAGTCACCCTGCAGGGGGACGCTGTTTCGCTGTGGGTCTACCCGGGCGTTTCCTTCGGCGGGCGGATGACGGTGACGGACGCGCAGGGAAACACGGTGTTTGAGAAAGAACTGGACTACGGCACCTGCTTCAGCTGGACTGCCAACGCAGTGACCGCCGCAGCGGGGCAGAGCCTGACCGTCACGGTGCAGAACGCCCAGATGTTTGAGCTGGCCTTCCGCGATGCGGCGGGCGGGCTTGTGCCGACCGTGGGCGGCGGTGCGCTGTTTGACGAGCAGGACGCCGTGCCCGATGCGATCAGCCAGCTCAACAGCATGTATTTTGATGAGATCTACCACGGCCGCACCGGCTATGAGCAGCTGCACCGGATGCCTGTCTATGAGACGACCCATCCGCCGCTCGGCAAGGATCTTATCATGCTGGGGATTGCGCTGTTCGGCATGACCGGGTTCGGCTGGCGGTTCTCCGGTACGCTGTTCGGTGTGCTGCTGGTGCCGCTGGCATGGTGCTTTGTGCGCCGCCTGACCCGCAGGCCCGGGGCGGCGGTGACGGCGGGGGTGCTGCTGGCGCTCGACTTTATGCGCTTTTCCCAGAGCCGCCTTGCCACGATTGACATTTACGGCACCTTCTTTATCCTGCTGGGCGCGTACTGCATGGTGTGGTACTGCCAGCGGGTGCTGACCGACGGCGTGCAGCATGCCCTGCTGCCGATGGCGCTGGGCGGCGTTGCTTTCGGGCTGGGCTGTGCAGCCAAGTGGACCGGCATCTATGCGGGGGCCGGGCTGGCGGTGCTTTATCTGGGCGTGCTTTGGGCGCGCCGGCAGCAGGGCCGCCCCGGCTTTTGGGCAGAGTTCCGTCTGGCAGCGCTGGGCGGGGTGCTGTTCTATGTGGTGCTGCCCCTCTGCATCTATGTGGCGTCCTACCTGCCGTACTGGTGGCGGCAGCCGGATTTCAGCCTCGGCGATTGGTGGCGGTGCCAGCTTTCGATGTACAGCTACCACGCCACACTCAAGGCAACGCACCCGTTTGAGAGCCGCTGGTACACCTGGCTGCTGGGCCTGCGCCCCGTGTGGTATTACCGCAACGGCAGCCTGCCCTACGGCATGAAGGCCAGCATTGCAGGCATGGCCGGGCCGGTCATCTGGGTCGTGGGTCTGGCGGCGCTGGTGGGGCTGTTCTGGCATCAGGTCAGCGGGCGCGGCAGCCGTCAGGGCGCAGCGGTGCTGATCCTGTACGGTACCCAGCTTATCCCATGGATGCTTGTCACGCGCTGCACCTTTTTGTACCACTATTTTCCCAGCTCGATGTTCTGTCTGGCGGCGCTGGCCCTTGTGCTGGCCCGTATGCGCCGCCGGGACTGGGCGCGCTGGCTGGCCGCAGGGCTTTGCGCCGCAGCGGCTGTGCTGTTTGCCGTCTACTATCCGGCTCTATCCGGTCTGCCCATCCCCGCCTGGTGGGCCGACGCATTGGAAGTGCTGCCGAGCTTTGGGTTCTATTAAAGAAAAAGCCTCCCTTGTCAAAGGGAGGTGCCGAGCGAAGCGAGGCGGAGGGATTCCTCCGGCTTGCGCCAAGAGGAACCGAAAGGGGGGCGCAGCCCATGAATGGAAAGCACAATAAAAAGCTTAACCCCTGTTGCCAAAAAGCTTCGCAAGAACATGACGAAAGAAGAACGCCGTCTTTGGTATGATTTTCTGCGGGGCTATCCTGTCCGATTCCTGCGCCAGAAGGTCATCGGGGATTATGTGGTGGATTTTTATTGCGCGTCAGCCAAGTTGGTGGTGGAACTGGACGGGTCGCAGCACTATGAGGCGGACGGTGCAGCCAAAGATAAGGTGCGCACTGAGTTTTTGCAGACATTTGATCTGCGTGTGCTGCGGTTTGGAAATCATGATGTGCTGCAAAATTTTGAGGGCGTATGCACGGCAATCGACAAGGCAGTGCAGGAAGCGCTTTTGCCCTGAATAGTACCGAGCGCAGGGGAGAAGCGGCAGAAATCCCTCCGACCTCGCTGCGCTCGGCCACCTCCCTTTGACAAGGGAGGCACTCTGCCAAAAAGAGCCGCTGTAACGCGTTTTCGCTACAGCGGCTCTTTAAGTTTGCTTGGCTTTACGCCTCCGGCAGGTAGATGTGATGCGGCAGGCCCTCTACATAGATCGGGGTCAGCTCAGCCTGAACCAGCGGCAGGGCGTAGGCGAGGAACTCCTCGGTCATGGCGGTGTGGTCGGCGTTGACCCACTCGAGCGGGACCTTCTTCTCGAGGTTTGCGACCTCGCTGATCGGGTGCAGGCTGGTGCCGCACTGGTACGGCGCGTTGGAGATGCGGTCCAGCGCGACCATCTCGCCGGTGTGGCCCTCAAAGGCGGCCTTGGCGGCGGCACCGCCGACCTGATAGGCCTCGGTGATGTCGGTGCGGCTGGTCAGGTGGCCGGCGCAGCGCTGCAGGGTCGAAAGCTCGATGCAGCGGGTCTTGGTGTCCAGACGGCGGGCGACCGTGTTGGCCAAAAAGCGCGCCGTGCCGGTCAGGGCCTTGTGGCCGAAGGCATCGACTGCGTGTACATCGTCGGCCAGTTCGCAGACATAGCGGCCGTCCTCCAGCTTGACGCCCTCGGACACGGCGATGACGATGGAGGGCTTCTCCTTCTGCATCCGCTCGACCTTCTCCACAAAGTGGTCCACGTTGAAGGGGACCTCCGGCAGGCAGATCATATCCACGCCCTCGCAGTCCTCGGCCTTGGCCAGTGCGGCGGCGGCGGTCAGCCAGCCGGCGTTGCGGCCCATGATCTCAACGATTGTCACATACTTCGTACCGTAGACCGTGGCGTCGCGGATGATCTCCTTCATGACAACGCCGATGTACTTGGCGGCACTGCCGTAGCCGGGGGTGTGGTCGGTGACCATCAGGTCATTGTCGATCGTCTTGGGCACGCCCATAAAGCGGATATCGCTGCCGATGTGTGCGCCGTAGTCGGCCAGCTTGCCGATGGTATCCATCGAGTCGTTGCCGCCGATGTAGAAGAAGTAGCCGATGTCCAGCTCCTTCAGGATCTCAAACAGCTGAACATAGACGGCCTCGCCCTCGGCGGTGTGCCAGTCGGGCAGCTTGTAGCGGCAGGAGCCGAGGTAGCTGGACGGGGTACGCTTGAGCAACTCGATGTCCAGTGCGGTCTTGAGCTTGTCGTCCAGCACGCAGGTGCGGCGCTCCAAAAGGCCGGCCACGCCGTGCAGCATACCGTAGACCTTGCCCGCGCCGCGGCGCTTGCAGCTTTCATAGACACCGGCCAGACTTGCGTTGATAACGGAAGTCGGGCCGCCGGACTGACCGACGATTGCGTTTTTTGCCATAGTTTTCCTCCTGCAAGCAGTGCTTGCCTCTGGTTTGTGGGATGCTCCCGGCCGGGTAGAGGTGCCGCGAAGCACACGAATTTTGTCATCCTCAGTGTACCATGCGGCGGCGGCATTTACCATTGCGGCGGTTGCTTATATGGCGGTGCGGGCGGGCAGAACGGTGCGATTCCGCAGGGTGGAACTGCGGTGCGCGGCAAAATTCGGCAGATGGAATTGCGTTCCATAGTATGGAATTTTGCATCACGAATATTTGCAAGAATCGTTCGGCAATCTTGCAAAAATTGCGGAACCGGGGTAAAGTTGTGCAAGATGACGAAGCACGGCGCGCCCGCTGCGCCGCTGAACTGCTGAAAAAACAGGGCGGACGCCCAAAAATCTGAAATTTATCTTGACAGGACTGCACGACCGTGTTATTCTTTACTCAACAAAAGCGTTGATGGGGAAAAAGTACCGCCCAAGATCCGCACAGAGAGCCTGACGCATGGTGTAAGTCGGGACGGGGACGGGGCGCGAAGGAACACCCCGGAGCCGCCGCCTGAAACCCGGCAGGGGAGTAGGGTGCGCCGCAGGCCGTGCGTTACAGCGGCAGCGTTTCAAAGGTGAACGCGTACGGAAAAAGTGACCGTATGCCTGTATTTCGGCTGCGGTAATTTAGGTGGCACCGCGGATCCAAGACAGCGATTCGTCCTAATGGCAGGGCGAATGGGCTGTCTTTTTTATTGCCGTTCGCAGGAACTGGTGTTGGAAGTATAAAAAGGAGTGTCACCGAAAATGTGCTGTATCATGGGCTATGCCGGGCATGATCTGCCCAAGGAAACCTTTACCGAGTATCTGCTGCGCACCGCCAGCCGCGGTCCTGACGACCAGCGTGTCATCGAGACCGAGTTCGGCCTGCTGGGCTTCGGCCGTCTGGCCATCATGGGCCTGACGCCGGAGGGGATGCAGCCCTTCACCCGCGGCGCGGACTGCGTGGCCTGCAACGGCGAGCTGTACGGCTTCCGCCCTGTCAAGGCCGAGCTGGAGGCCGAGGGCTACACCTTTGCATCGGATTCCGACTGCGAGATTATCCTGCCGCTCTACTATAAGTACGGCCTTGCTATGTTCAAGCATCTGGATGCCGAGTTTGCAATGATCCTCTACGACAGCCGCAAAAAGCTGCTTATCGCTGCGCGTGACCCCATCGGCATCCGTCCGCTGTTCTATGGCTACAGCGAGAGCGGGCACATTGCCTTTGCGTCCGAGGCGAAAAACCTTGTGGGACTGTGCAAAAAGATCTATCCGTTCCCGATCGGCAGCTACTATTGCAACGGTCAGTTTGTGCGGTACTGCGATATTGCCGACACCCCGGCCTATACGCAGGATGAGCTGCCCGAGATTTTGACGAACATCCGGGAAAAGCTTGTGGCCGGTGTCGATAAGCGCCTTGACGCCGACACCCCCGTCGGGTTCCTGCTGTCGGGCGGGCTGGATTCCAGTCTGGTCTGCGCCATTGCCGCCAAAAAGCTCGGCAAGCCGATCCGTACCTTTGCCATCGGCATGAGCGAGGATGCCATCGACCTGAAATACGCCAAGCAGGTGGCCGACTATCTCCACGCTGACCACACCGAGGTCATCATCAACCGGGAGATTGTGCTGCGCGCGCTCGAGGATGTCATTGCGATGCTGGGCACTTGGGACATCACAACGATCCGCGCCTCGGTGGGTATGTACCTTGTCTGCAAATACATCCATGAGCATACCGACATCCGCGTGCTGCTGACCGGCGAGATCTCCGATGAGCTGTTCGGCTACAAGTACACCGACTATGCGCCGAGCGCTGCCGCCTTCCAGACCGAGAGCCAGAAGCGCATCCGGGAACTGTATATGTACGATGTCCTGCGCGCCGACCGCTCGATCAGCGTCAACAGTCTGGAGGCCCGCGTGCCGTTCGGTGATCTGGATTTTGTCAAGTATGTCATGGCCATCGACCCCGAAAAGAAGCTGAACACCTACGGCAAGGGCAAGTACCTGCTGCGCAAGGCTTTTGAGGGGGACTGGCTGCCCGAGAGCATCCTCTGGCGTGAGAAGGCCGCCTTCAGCGATGCGGTGGGCCACTCGATGGTGGACGATCTGAAGGAATACGCCGAGACCGTCTACACGGACCGCGAGTTTGCCGAGCGCTGCGGCCGCTACAGCTACTGCCGCCCCTTTACCAAGGAAAGCCTGCTCTACCGTGAGCTTTTTGAGAAATACTACCCCGGCCAGGCCGGCATGATCGTTGACTACTGGATGCCCAACCGCGCATGGCCGCACTGCGATGTCAGCGACCCCAGCGCCCGTGTGCTGGCCAACTACGGCGCAAGCGGTCAATAAGGGGAAAGCTGCCCAAAGCCCCTCAGGCCTCGTAAACTCGGCCAGCTCCCCACTGCGTGGGGCGCCTTATTGCGCGGGCTTTGCCCGCGCGTCAGCAAGGCCGGAAGGGCTTTACCCGCCGGGCTTACCCCAAAACTTTCTCTTGCATTTTCCCAAAACCTGTGTATAATAAAAGCGATATCGCAGAGTAGGAACCTGCGCGTGGGGCGTCATGCCCCGAAGTGCCTGACCAACGGGGAGTTGTGGCAGGACGAAGCGGCCGTAAGGCCCGCGGTGCCGGTTCCGCATCCCACTGCTGCATGACGGTGTGCAACGGCGGATGTGGCGTTGTACACATCCCATTAAATTGCCTCCTCCCTTGTGCGGCAACGCACAAAGGAGGATTTTTATGTGCGAAGAAAAATTGTCCGTCTTTTCCGGCGCCTACTGGCGCACCGCCCGCAATGAGCTGAAAAACCCGCGGGTGCTGGCCTTTGCAGGGCTTGTCTGCGCGATCTCCATCGTGCTGGAAAGCATGCCCATCTACCTGATGGGGCCAAGCCTTAAGATCTATTTCAGCTTTCTGGCTGTCTCGCTGGGGTGCATGTGCTACGGCCCGGTGACCGGTATGATGGCGGGTGCCATCATCGACTCGGTGGGCTTTCTGCTGGCGGGCTACGGTGAGCCGTATTTCCCCGGCTACCTGATCTCGGCTGTGCTGTCGGGGCTGATCTACGGCGTCATGCTCTACCGGCAAAAGCCCACGCTGCCGCGCATCATCATCACGCGGCTCATCATCAACTACGGCAGCAATGTGCTGCTGGGCAGCGTCTGGAAGGCGATGCTCTACGGCAAGGGCTACCTCTACTACATGACCTCCGGCGCAGTGAAAAACACCGTCATGCTGCCCATCGAGGTCTTTCTGACCTGGATGGTGCTGAACGCCGCCGTAAGGCAGGGGCTGGACAAAAAATTTATCCATAAGCGGTAACAGGAACAACAGTGAAAATAAGCAGCAAAAGTCATACATTTTGTGCAAAACAGTATGACTTTTGCTGCTTTTCTTTGTGCGTCCTGCTCATAGCAGTGTCCGCGTGAGCAAAACATTTACCGTTTTCGCCAAACTTTTCACAAAAATTTAAAATTATTGCAAAAGCTGTGTGAAGCGGCTACAATGAGTTTTGCAAGATAGCAAAGTGCGTCGATTCCCGGCACGGTCCGACACGAAACGGCGCATTTTGCCTTTTATATGCAGATATTACAGGGAGAACAACACACATGAAGAAACTGATGGGCATTCTGCTGGCCGCCTCTATGGTGTTCAGTCTGGCCGCCTGCGGTTCCACCGCTGACACTGCCGCCAGCAGTGCCGCCGGCACCCACGGCCCACTGCCGAGGGCAGCAGCACGAACGCAGCGCCCGATGTCAAGATCGGCGCTATCGTTCTGGGCGACGAGACCGAGGGCTACAGCGCCGCACATATCAACGGCATCAAGGAGGCCGCCGCCGAGCTGGGCATGAGCGATGACCAGATCGTCTGGAAGTACAAGATCCCCGAGGGCGGCGAGACCGCCGATGCAGCGGAGGACTTGGTCGGTCAGGGCTGCAACCTGATCATCTCCAACTCCTACGGCCACCAGACCTACATGGTCGAGGAGGCTGAGAAGTACCCCGATGTCAACTTTGTCGCCATGACCGGTGACTTTGCTGCCATCTCCGACTGCGACAACTTCTACAACGCATTCACCTCTGTGTACCAGAGCCGCTATGTCTCCGGTGTGGTTGCCGGTATGAAAGTCAAGGAACTGGTCGAGTCCGGCACCCTGACCCCCGAGACCCAGCCCGACAGCTTCACTGCTGACGGCAAGGTCAAGATCGGTTATGTCGGCGCTTACAACTACGCTGAGGTCGTTTCCGGCTACACTGCCTTCTTCCTTGGCGTTCAGAGCATCTACCCCGATGTCCAGATGGAGGTCATGTACACCAATTCCTGGTTCGACATCGACAAGGAGGGCGCTGCCGCTGAGGCCCTGATCGCCAACGGTGCGGTCATCATCGGCCAGCACGCCGACTCCACCGGTGCCCCCGCCGCCACCCAGAAGCTGAAGGATGCCGGCAAGATCTGCTACTCTGTCGGTTACAACATCGACATGCTCTCCACCGCCCCCACCGCCGCGCTGACCTCCGCCACCAATGTGTGGAGCGTCTGCTACAAGGAGCTGATCGAGGGTGCCCAGAACGGCAGCATCCCCCAGAACTGGTGCAAGGGCTATGAGGATGGCGCCGTTGCCATCACCGATCTGGGACCCGAGGCCGCCGAGGGCACTGCCGCCAAGGTTGCCGAGGTCGAGGCTGCGCTGAAGGACGGCAGCCTGCATGTGTTCGACACCAGCAAGTTCACCGTTGACGGCAAGGAAGTCACCTCCTGCCCGGTCGATTTGACTTACTATGATTTCAGCACCGGCAGCCCCGTTGCCGTGTATCAGGGCGAGACCAAGGAGGCTGTCTCTGACGGTTACTTCCATGAGGGCGAGCTGCGAGCTGCCCCGACGTTCTCTCTGCGCATCGATGGCATCATCGAGGACGCTGACCCCGTCGCCTGATTCTGTCTGAATCTATAAGGGAAGACTGCGGTGAAACCGCGGCCCTTCCCTTTTGGTGGTTATAGAAAGAAAGCCTTCCCCCTTGGGGGAAGGTGGCCGAAGGCCGGATGAGGGGCGGGCTGCGGCTGCCGCCCCGTAAGGCCCGCAATATGGGCAAGGCTGCCTCACTCA
>ENA-OUNH01000336-OUNH01000336.1-human-gut-metagenome-genome-assembly--contig:-NODE-336-length-15341-cov-2.419022_pt1 | contig 15341 bp, 19 predicted proteins | sample MGYA00242806_ERZ504814 | MGnify/ENA primary metagenome ERZ504814 (study PRJEB26092, sample SAMD00036389) | human gut metagenome | host: Homo sapiens | study: EMG produced TPA metagenomics assembly of...
CATTGCACCATAGAAATGTACTGTCAGATACCTTATAAGCCACTTCGCCCATGCACCTTCCCATTTGGGCAACAGCGAGAACGCCCATTGTATAGGTCCGAATATTGTTAACATGCCCAGTAGGATTTGCTGGCAATAGATGGTAGCCCACCATCCGATACGATACACAATCAGAGCGATAAGCATGATGATTTTGTCGATACCTACGATGACTCCTGCCGTCAGTGAGGTAAACCACAGTTCGGCTGCGTCTTTCTCCATCTTCGTCACTTCGTCCACTCCGGTTTGTTCCATGGTCGCTTCTACCAGGTTCGGGTCGGAGGTACCCGTGTGAGCGACATCTGCCTGTGCTTGCAAGCTTTGGTACATCGTGTCACGTACATGGATAAGTTGCTGCACTTCCTCGAATTTGTCCGCTATTTGGGTGGCTTCTGCCTCGTACAGGTCATGCGTGTACGAGCCGATGCAGTTCGGGATGTAAGACAGGAAGTCAAGGAAACACCAACTGCTCCCACTGCCAGCCATACCCGTGTCTGCTGGCGGATACCACCAACAGAGGATGATTGAAACAGCCAAAGGACGGAACAGCTTCAGCACATCCAGTGGCTCATGTTTCACCATCATCTTGTACGCCATTCCCGCTGCCATCACAATAGCGAACAGGGCAGCCAGTGCCATGCACATTTGTAGTATCCACCAGAACGGTCCCTGCGAGCCGGTAAAAGTCGCATCAGTCAGGAACTCGTTCGTTTGAAAAATCACATCGTCTATTTCTTCTTCAAGGATATTAATACCGAAATCCGAGAGTATATTTCCGTCTGCCATACGTTTTTGTTTTTTCAGTTCCCTTTGTTTACTGTTTCATCTCCGTCGCCGCTGCCACCCGTGTTATTGCCTGATTGCGGGCCGCGCACGGCAAAGCGCGATTCGTGCCATCGGTTCACCGCATCGCGGACAATACTCTCCTTATCCAGAGTACGGTCAGCGGTAGCATTCAGTAGCGTACTTGTTATCGTAGTATTCTGCCGTTTGGCAAGGTAGCCGACAAGGATTTCGTTCTGTCGAGTTATATCCTCGTAGATGCGCAGATACTCTTTCTTCCGCTGTGCGTTGGGCATATAGGCATCTTTCGTTGCATCAATGGCGCACTGGTAGATATGGTAATATTCCGTCCATCTGTCTTTATCCTCCGGTGTCCCCCCGACAGGCAAGATGCGGTCTATGTTTCGTTTGAACCGTACCATCTGTCCGTTGACCTTATCGCCTTCAGCGACCCATGCGATGTCCGCTTGACGGTCAGCCACGTTCAAGGCTTCTATCTTTGCCCGGCTCACCAATGCCGAGTCGATGGCTTCAGCTTCGTCCGTTTGGTTGTATAGGTTGACGCCCGCCAGTGTGCGGAATGACAGTTTGTTCTTGACTGCTGCCGACTTCTTATACTTGTTGTGCAGTATGGAATAGTAGAGGTCGGGCGAGAGTGCTCCCGTACCGGTTTCCATTACTGTTACTTGGTTTTGTTTCGGCGAATCGTGGTTATAGGTCACGGATTGTGCCTTTGCCGCCGTGGTTGCAATTATTGTAACCGTCACGAGTAAGAGTATTCTGTCCATATTTACTTTCGGTTATTTGTTATTAATCTTTTAATACTCAATGTGTTTCAATCAGTTAATCACCAGGATTATTCCACATTTCTTTTATATTATATTCATTTCTAATCCTTTCCTCTCCCCGCAAGAAGTGCATATCATCCTTTTCAATACAAATACATTTTCTATTCGTATGAATACAGGCGATTGCAGTGCTCATGCTTCCAGAGGCAAAATCAAGGACTGTGTCACCCTCTTTCGTGTATGTTTTTATCAGATATTTCAACAATGCGACTGGTTTTTGATTAACATGAATCGTTTTGCCCTCTGATTCCGCAGTTTTAAAATATTTCACACTTCGTGGGTATCTCGTTCCTTTGTTTTCATTTCTGAATGTAGGATTTGGTACCTTGTTTACTCCTGTCCAGTTACTTCCTCTCTTTGTACGATTCTCATAAGGCTCACCTTCCTCCATGATTGGATAATAAGGAGTTCTGCCGTTACAAAAGATACTGATTAGCTCATGCGCTTTTAGAGGTTGCTTTTTAGCAAGAAGGAAATTGCTTGCTTTTGACTTTTCCCATACCCAGTCATATTTAAATTCGGCTAAATTGCCACAGCGTAAAAGGCTGCTGAACGGTTCGCTGCCAAATAAAGCCGTAGGCGCATTATCCTTTCTCACTCTTCTAATCTCCTCCCACATTTTCGAGAATGGTATTATCTTATCCCATTGCGAGGCTGTAATTCCAAAAGGTGGGTCGCATAGAACTAAATCAATACTTGATTCTGGGAGAAGAGGCATTACTTCAAGGCAATCGGCTTTATATAGCGTAATGTCTTTTTCAAAAACGATCTTTTTCATTACATCTTTTATTAATGTCCATTTGCCTCTTGGTTATAGGCCAGATAGACTTGTTTGTACTTAAAGTTTCTTTCTCTGTTTGTACTTCTCCGAACATTCAGGACGAAACGCTTTTCCTGCGTTTTAAGATATTCCTTATCAATTTTGGTACATAGAAGTCATAATCTAACTTGTGGCATTATTTACCTCCTTCCTCTTTTACCGTCAATAATCCAGTCGCCCCGCATTGCGCCATCGTCCGAAAGCACCGTCAATAATTTCCCGTTTGGTACGTTCCCGGTAAATCTTCGATTTCCAGTAGCCGATACGTACCTGTATGTATCTCCATGTCTCGATGTATGCCCGGTTCAAGTGTTGCTCAATGCTGTCCAGCGACTTGTTCACGGACTCCAGTACCATCAGCAGGTCGCTGGTCGAGCAGGCCGCTGCGCCCGTGGCATACAGCACGAGGTCGCTCACCGACTTATAGAGGTGTTCTCCCTCGTTGGCGATGTCCCGTATTGCTTTTTCATTGATAGTCAGTATCAGTGCGTCTGACGGCTCGATGTTCCCATGTTTCAGGATTTTCTCATGGAAAGCCTCCAGCATGGTCTTATAGTCACCGATACGGTCACTTACCGAGCTGTAGGTATCCTTCACGTTCAGCACCGTCCGCAGGGATTGGTACATCACGTCGATGACATCAAAGGCACGGGTATAGCGGTCAAGGTCGATATTTACTTCCTTGTATTTGCCCGTCTCCTCACGGCTGTACTCATGCAGCAGTTGGTTGCTGTATTCCAGCGTGCTTCGGGCCAGCAACAGGCTGCGTTGTTTTTGTGGTCATTTATGTACGCTTCCACCGACACGATATCGAATGTCCATTGGCCCTTGGCGACATCGGGTAGTAGCGCAAGCAACGTAATGGCTATCAGTATAGTGCGTTTCATGGCCGTACCTCCTTTCTGCCACTTCGGGATGTCCGTGCGTTTTCTACCCAGCGGTCATGGCACTCTTCCACGAGTGTCAGCCTACGACCCTCGTCCGTATCGAGTCCCGGTAGCACATCCTTCAGTACGTCGATGATGTTCCGCTTGTAGTGCATCATCTTCTCCAAGGATACGAGGTCGGCGTATATTTTCGTGATACGTGAATCCACTTCTCGTGCGATTTCGAGGCGGTCACTTGACCAAAGCAGGTGGTACACGTCGCTGTTCGGTACTTCTTCCATAGGTTCTGTACGGGCATACTCGGTAGTGATTTTACAGTTGGGATATTCCCGTGCGATTTCCGATATGCGATTATTCACGATTTTAGTCTTTTCCTCGTTCGGCAGGTTCGGATCGAGTGTCAGTACATCGGCAACGTGCGTGTCTGTGTATGCCGAAGTCAATTCCCAACTGATTTGGATAATGGCACGGTGAATCTTGATACCCAGAAAGTATTTCGGCTTCCGTGCGATAGAAATAGTCGCACGGAACGTAATGATACCATTGATGTTCGGCATCGTCGCCTTACGGACGAACGTATAGCCGCTCCATGTACCTCCGTCCTGCCAAGTGAGGCTATAGGCTGTCTTGCAATCCTGCATGATAGCCGGTAGGCGGTAGTAATCATCTGTCGGCACATCGTTCTCTGCTTCCGCTTCCTGCTTCGCATCTGCGTACTCCTTCTGTTTTTGTTGCCACTCGGCAAGTTCGCTTTTCAGTTCCTCGATACGTGTCCGGTTGGAGTTATATTGTTGCCGATAAGCTGCTGCGTCTTCCACGCTCGCCTCGGCAATTTTTTTCAGAAGGTCGGCGTTTTCCTTTTCCAAGGCACTAATCTGAGATTGAAGAACGGCGACTTGATTGTCCGCTTCCCGTATCAGTGCGTCCAGTTCTGAAAGATCCAGTTCGTTCTCCGTTACCGAGGTCTGCATGACACACTCTTTGGAGTGGGCATCCAGTGAGCCGCCACACTTGCGACACTTGTATTGTGTCGAGCCTTGCCCCAGCGTCGCCCCGTCTGAACAGGTTACACTGATGGTCACGCTTTCGCATCCCTGCAATTTTGCGGCGTCCGTCGCCTGATAATAGTTCCGTGCATCGGATGCTATGTAATAGACATAGCCTTCCTCGTTGTCATTGAACTCCGAGAGGCGGGCATTGAGTTGCGCTTTGAACGTATTCAAATCCATCGAATAGGAGTCGAAGACATCCTCATAGACCACCTCCGTCCGATTCCAACTCTGTGTCACGTGTATCTCGTAGGCGTATGCCTTCTTTGTCTGTTTGTTACCCTTACTGATGATATAGGCCTGTTGTCGGGTATTGATAGTATAGGTGTAGCCATCGTTGCTATTGTTGAGCTGTTGTACTCGACTTCTTGACCATCCGGCATACCGTTCTGAATTGGCGAGGGCCTGCTCCCGTTGCGAAGCGTTCGGATAAAATCCCGGATCACTCGTGTTAAAGCGTGTCCATGCACCCCCGTTCAATATGCTGTTGTCGTCTGTCGGTGGGTAGTAGTCGCATAGAGAAATGCTTCCTTGATCACGCCGTGCGATATACCACCGTTGCGTGTAATAGTTCCCGACAGCATTGTCCATATAGTCGGTCATCCACGATGTGAGGTCGTAATTGCTGAAATTGAACAATGCGGCCACGCTATCCTGACCGCCCACCATGTCGATTAGCAGACTGCCGATGTCATGTTCCGCCTGCTCGAAGAGAGTACCGTAGTGTTCATACAGGTTGCCGATTTCATTGACTTTGCCACCCAATAGGTCATGGAACGCACTACTTTGCAGTAGAGCGTCACCGAGGTTCTCCATACCTGATGTTGCCAGCCCTACGCCCATGTTATAAAGGTTGTCAATGTCGCCCTTTAAGTTCTCAATCGTGAAATTGCCCGGCACTTTGGTAAAGTTGTCCAACATCCGTTGCCAATCGGTACCGCCCAGTTCTGCGAGGTTCAGCAAGGTGGCAATGTCGCGGTCAATTTCCAGAAAAGCGATGTCCGAGAACGACAGCGTGCTGTTTGTCACCACACTTTCGAACTGCATACACAGGCTCTTCGTATCGTCGCACACTTTCATCAGGTAGCTGCCCCAGTGGATTGCTGTTTGTGGTGAGCGCAGCATCAGCTTCGCCACCACCCATATTTTCGGCATGATTTTTCTGCCACCATGTGGTAAATTCGACGATAGTAGTAATTTCCGTGCTGCTGCACCAGATGCCAAGGTCGGACAGAGCCTTGTGTTCCAAAAAATTTGGAAGAAAATATCCCTGCTGCCGCCACTTCTGCCGCCGTATAGTGTTTCAGAATATCATCCACCTGCTCGCGGTAGTAGCTTTCGGCTACTGCCTCCGTGCCGAATGCTGCGGCCATGGCCGCCACGGTACGAGCGTCATAGTTCACGCTGTAATATTGTGCGTGAACATGCTGTGTCAGGGCAGGCAATAGGATAACCCAAAAGATAAACAGCCGTTTCATCGTTTCAGACCTCTTTTATGTATTCCGGTTCCTTGTGATTGAAATACCACCGTTCAGATTCGATACAATTCTCCGTGACAAGTCGGCAGAACATATCATGTATGATGGTAGTATCCTTGATGGCCCTTTGATCCGGGCTTCTTGGGAGCCGAACCATCTCAAAAGAAAGGCTGGTTTAGATAAGTTTCGCGCACGGTCTGATAACGTAGCCATCCCAAGTCACTTAGTCTTTTCACTCATCGGACTACTGTTCAGTTCCCTGAATAGTTCTTCTCGAAACCTGTTTTCATCGAAGACAGGTTTGCTGTTACATAGCCTGTCGCACATATCGTAAAACTCCTTTTCTTTGGGGTTTTCTTCATAATACCGGTTCAAATACGCTTCCAGTTCTACATCGGACATACCCAACCGAAGGGAATACTCTGCCAACAACCGTTCGATGGCGGCTACTTTGTCCGGTGTCATGTCATCCATGCGGAGCAGGTTCTCCTTGGACAGCATACAAAACTCCCGGAGGGACAAAACAGTGAGTTCCGGATTGCTGACAGAGATTTGTTCGCGCGTCAAGCTGCTTTCAAACCCCATCATATTTATCCCGTAGCCCAGTGACAGGGTGATTAAAATCCTTTTCGTTTTCATTATGATGTTATTTTAGTGGTTAAGTTCAGTACACATCCCGCTTCATTAACTTTCTGCGCAAACGGCAATGCCTTGCCGATACCGCTGGTATTCCAGTCGCGGCAATATGCCTCGATAGCCTCTTGGTGGCTGCATTGTAACTCGCGCTTGTAAAGCTTCAGAGCCTCTTTCTCCGCTCGTTCGGTCGTGTAAGTCATGTAGCACTCGCGCGGTTCTTCCACGCCATAAACACCGCTGGTCGTGCCCCGACGGATAAACACCTCGCGGAAGAAGCTGCGTCCTTCCTTGTTTTCAAGGCGGTTAATGGTGAAAATTTTCTTACAGTCCACGTCCGTTAGGCCAAGAATCGTCTTGATGGTGTCGAAACGTTCCTTGAATTTGCTCTGGTCAAGCAGCATCACCACATCCGAGTTATTGATGATGGCCTCTTTCACGATTTCGCTGCCGATGATGTCTTGTATTTCCTGTGTCACCACGCCCACACTGGCCCAGAATTTACGCGCTGTTTTGTACATAAATTTAATGTACTCCGCCATCAGCGGGCTGGCGATGGCTTTCCATGCTTCCTCGATGACAAGGACTTTGCGGTTCTTCTTGATGCGCATTTTTTGCAAGAAAACATCCATGATAATCAGCGTGACCAAAGGAAAAAGCAGCGGGTCATCTTTTATGCTGTCGATTTCGAAGACCACGAACGTCTCGTCGAACAGCGAGCTGTCCATGTTCTCGTTCAGCGTTTTTTCGTGGTTGCCGCCCAAATAGAAGTCCTTCATCATATAGCGGTATGTCGAGAGGTCGATGCCCGTGATACGGTTCTCCTCACAGATATCCGGGATGCGCTGCACGGAATATTCATAGAAAGAGTTGAATGACAGTTCCTCCACTTTCAGTTCCTTGCGTCGGCCCTCTATCTTGTCAATGATACCCTCGATGCGGACCGCGCGTTCCCGTTCGCTTTCGTGCCGCTTCTCACTGCTGTTGCGGTCATCAATAACGAGGCTCTTACGCAAGTCCTCACGCTGTTGGGGTGTGAAGCCCTCGAAACCATTGAAGTAGGCGTCGTAATATTCCGTGATGACGTGCTCTATCAGACGGTCTTCCGTCTTTGTGACCGTTCCCTGCGTACCTTTCCAGATAAGCAAGACGAGGTTTTTCAAGAATCCCGTTTTTTCTACGTTCATCTCTTCCCGATTGATGCGGAACGGATTCATCGTGATGGGCCGTTCCTCGGTATAGCTGATATACTTGCCGCCGAAATACTCGCATAGCCCCTCGTATGAGTTACCCCGTATCGACCATTACCACGTCCGTCCCCTGTTCATGCAACTGGCGCACGACGGAGTTCATGTGGAAACTCTTTCCGCTGCCCGAAGGCCCCAGGCAGAAAAAATTCGAGTTGTCGGTCAGCTTGTTCTTTCCCTCTTTTCCCGTGATGTCGATAGCTACCGGAACACCTTGACGGTCAGTATAATAAATTTTTATCGGCGTTTCCTCACTATGCTGCACCCGTTCCTTGTACATCAGGCATACCGCAGCGTCGGAGAGGGTCAGAAAACGGTCATATTCCTCGTTCAGGCTGTAACAGTTGCCCGGAAATGAACTGACGAACAGTTCCAGTTGGTTGTATGCACGCTTACTGATATGTATGCCCATGCGCCCAAAAGCGTTTTCCAAGTGATTCGTGCATTTTTGAAGGTCGGTGTCGGCAGGCACGCCCACCACCATGTTGAAGTGCGTGTACACGAGCAGTTTGCTTTCACGGGCTATTACGTCCTGTACCTGCTTGATGTCCTCTACGGCCATTTGGTTACTCGGATTGGGGATGCTTGCGTGCCGGTTCTTCTTTTTTGTCGAGTAATGCCAGTTCACGCTTCTGACTGGGCAGGAAAATAATTTGGTTGTACACCACCGTTTCTGCGTTCGGAATATTATCCACCACCGAGACAAGATCCACTGGCATCTCGGTATTATTCACCTCGATATTGGTATAGGGACGTATCAGCGAGGGGAGTGCGGCGCAGTCCACGTCCACGAGGCTGTACACCTTACAGCGTTTATCACCCATAGATACCGTTTCGTCGTCAGACTTGACATTCGTCATCGAGACCGTACGGTCTTTGAAGTTCATCGCAAAGTAACGGTCCACATATTCGCTTGCCTCGGCTTTGTTCAGGAATTTCACTTGTACACCGCTGTCGCGTAGTAGGTCTCGAACCTTATAAATCTTCACGAGGAAATCGCGCCATTTCTTGCTATCGTAAGAGAAAAGACGGCTCTTCTTGGCTTCCTGTGTGATAGTCAGATAGCAAAGGCTGTCCGTGTACGGACGCCCATTAAAATAACGGAAGTACGATGCTGAGAGAAATTCTTGATTATGCTCCGGCTCGTTCGCGAACTGTTTTCTCACGAAGATGTCCTGTTTGTGTAAGGCATATCCTTCGCCCAGTGTTTGCGCAAGGGCAGAGAATAGATGCGTGAAATCGTAATAGCTGTCAATGTCCGCCGAATACTTCTGTACCGGATTTTCGATTTTCAAGACGGCGGAATATTCACCCGTCTTGGTGTACAGCACACCCACACCATCTGTATCTTCCACAGAGAAATAGATATTCTGAAAGATGTGCTTGCGCTTGCCGCCCGTACCGAACGTATAGACTGACAAGGCCATACCCGTACATAGGGCGATGAAAAATAAAATGATATATAGGGTCATTCCGATATGCGTTCATTAAATAGGGGCAGGTCTGCCTCGGCTGGAGGCGAACCCGCCCGCGTTCAACAATCAATCAGCCACACACATTGCCGTGATGGTTTTCTTATAGTCATACTTGTGCGAATAGGCATACACATACACTCCACGTTTTACATTTTTGCTGTGCAGCCCTTTTCGCTGTTTGAGGATGATAAGCACGATTCCCGCAGATAAGACAGTTGCCAATACGACCAGTCCGGCCACAAAGCCCATAAGACAGTAGGCGGCGATAAAGCCCACAATGGCTCCACCAGCCACGCCTGCCGCCCAATAGATGTAGCGACCTTGTAATCCCATCAGCTCCAAAGGCCGTTGTAACCCCTTGAACAGCGGATAATCCGGATAACGTCCGTCATTAATCATTTCTTGACTGTTTATGCGTTAATTCCGAAGAACAGAGGTAATGCTTGGGCTGCCGCAATCAAGAAAAGGCACGCCCCAACTACCATCATAATCTTCTTCTTGACATCCTGTTCCTCGTTGTTCATGGCGATATACACCGAAATGGCTCCGATGATGGCCACGACACCAGCAATGGCATAGCAGAGTTTGACCATGACAGGAACGTATTTCACAATTTCCTCCGCTACGGTTGATAGAGCTGTCGTACCGGCCGAGTAATCGCCTGCCGTACTTTGAGCCATAGCAGGTATGCCTCCCAACAGGGCAATGATTAACATTCTTACTTTGGTGGAAACTTGCATGATAGTTTTCTTTGCCTTTCGGCACATTCTTTTAAATTTCTGAAACATATTTATTACATTTTTGTGGTACTCTTGTTTTTGAATTTATTTTACACTTCTATCAGCCACCTATATGCGGTAGCCGAAGAAAGCAGGGAACACGATTGAAGCTCCAATGATGAAGAGGCACGCACCGACAAGTGATACGATAGACTTCACCACGCCGTCCTCGCCTGTGTTCATTTTGATATAGATCTGGAGCGCGGCAACGACTACGAAAACCGAGGCGACAGCGTAGCAGATGTACAGCACGTACAGCATCATCGTCACCACGAAGTCGTGCATCGTTGCCAGTGCGTCTGCACCCCAACTGTAGTTTACGCTGCCACTTTTGGCGAATGCCGCATAAGGGACAAAGCACAATGCACATAATATTTTTTTGCTTTCGACATTTTACAATCGGTCTTTGAGAGGTTTCCACACCAGTTCCGGACGGTTGCCCGTCTTTCCTTTGGCAAGCATCGCTTTGTACAGTTCGTCTGCCGTGTATGCGTCCGACAGGTAGGTCTCGGTTTCTTCCATCTGTTCCTCCGCTTGGGCTTTCAGGCGTTTTAGCTTCTCCGCCACGGCTATCTCGCCATTATTGTCTGCGGTTTCCGTCTCCTGTGGTGCAGGCGAAGCGGTAGGGGCAACATCTGTTTCATATTTCTCATTACCCACATTGAATCCCGTATCGCTCTCCGTCACGTACACACTCTGTTCATCTTCTGGCGCACCGAGGTCAAATACCTCTTCTTCCGGCTTGCCATTTCCTTTTTTCCATAAAGGTCCTGCACGATGATAACTGCATAATAGACGAGATAGGCAACCGTCAGGACAATGGTGAAAATAAAATATGATTTCATATATTTTTGTATAATATGATTTTTATATTTGGTTGTGTGTGCAAAATAAGAATGGATAATTTGAAAGATAAAATTATTGATTATAAAACGTATCGTTTCAATATAATATTTTTTCAAAATCTAAAAATCATATTTCAAAATCATATTCAAATATGATTTTGGATAAGAAAACAGGAAAAGTCGGGATATAAAAAAAAGCCCTCCGTGATGAAGGAGGGCTTAGGGAGCGGTTTTTTCATTGTTTCTTCCCACGTAAGTAGTCGTTCAGGTCTTTGTAACCGGCATAACAGTTTGATTCGTTATAGACGCATCTGCCATACATCCCGGCTATGGTTTCCACTGTCTTTTGTCCGGCAAGGTCATTGTCAAGGTAACAGTGAATATACGTGTATTTTTGCAAATACGTCAATGTCCTTTTCAGATTACTGACCGAGTTCATAACAAGGTAGTCACAGGGGGCATTAATGCAAATGGCACTATCGTCCGTCTGTTTTAGGGTTAGATAGGACAGAAAGTCCATGAATCCTTCAAATAGGCAGACACGGCTCTGTGCCTCACCACGCGATTGGGGTATCAAGGAAATGTCCTTGTTCTTGATACATCCTTTGTAATAAGGGTTTCGTACCTCGTATCCACCGGATATATTGCCAAAGGCCAGTGCAAAGTAACGTTTCTGGCGCAGTTCGTAATGGACTTCCTTGCAGAACATTCGTCCGATATCCGAATCAATCATACGTGAATGGAGATATGAGAGCAGTGCGTGGTGTCGCAGCGGCACGATAATCAAATTCTTCATGTCGGCTTCCACTGGTCGAGAGGTTGCGGGCAACGCCCGGGGTCTCGGCAGCGACACACCATTGACATACCGTTTGATGTATGCTAATGCTTCACTCACACTTTTAGTTCCGCAAAGGTACTTACCCAGTTCCACAAGGTCGCCTCCGGTGGCCTCGCCAAAATCATACCATTCATTCAGCCGGTCATTGACTTTGAACGATGGCGTCACCTCTTTCCTGAGAGGCGAAAGATACCAATATTGCTCTGATTTCATATACTGCGCACGGTGGCCGAGCTGGGCCAAAAAGTCCACGATACGCACTCGTTTTGCTTCGTCTATGGTCATATTAAATTTCTTTTCACTTGTTTGTACAAAAGCGGTTTAGTTTAGTTTGCGCCCCTATATATATAAATACTAAATTAAACTGAATTATATAGGTCCGCGCCCGCTCTCATTCTTCATCGAAAAGCATGGTTTCTGCCTGTGTCATGTCATAATAAAAAAGTTTATCTCGTTTGATAACCAGTTTTAAGGTGTCAGTCAGATATTGCAGCAGTTTGACCATTACGTTTCTCCCACGCTTAAATCCGATTGCCTCGTAAGCAGTCATCATGGCTTGCAGCATATTTTCAAACCCACGGATAGGTTTGTCTCCAAACGCAGCGGAAAGGGCTTCACGGTGCTGTTCGATGCTTAGTTCCATAAAACCCGTCCGTTGTTTCGGTTTCTGATGTGGGGCATTCTCAAACAAATGCCCTTCTGCGAGAACCGGGAGCCCACCCTCATTGACAGTGAAAGCAAAAGGTTTAAACTCTTTCTCACGGATGTGTAACGCATGAACTTCGCTGACGTTGGGACAATCGTTGTTTTTGCTGATGACCAGTACAGTCTCCGCCTTGTTGCTCATTTCCGTACCGATATGCCCGCGCACATTGTTATCTCCTTTATTCAAGTGTAGCACACAGTGGATATGCAGGTCATACTTTGATGACCATTCCATCATCTTGTTAATGACTTCCACGGACTCACCGGTACTGTTTATGTCAAGCATCAGGTCACGGATACCATCGATAATTACAAGTCCGTATCCTTTTCTTTGGCGTAAGGCGTAGTCGATGACCCCAATGCGTATGGCCGGAGAGTATTCGCGCAAGCAAATAAAGTCGAGGTTTTCACTGTCGGTTGTAGTGGGCAGTCCGGCAAGCCGCAAGATGCGTTCCAGTACATTATGACAATGGAAGCGGCTCTGCTCCGTGTCCACGTACAGAATCTTGCGTTACCTTCCGGGAGGTGCGCCCGGTAGTTCAGCACTTGTTTCCCTGCCAGCGATGCAGCGACAATGGCCGAAACGTTAAATGTTTTTTTTGATTTCGCCTTGCCGGTTGATGCGCTGAAGTTGCCGAGCGTAGCAATGGTCGAGTTGTCTATCCAGATAATCTGTGGCGGCGTTTTCATAGGTATCCGTCGCCCGAATCTGCGAGGCGGAGAGGATATCCGATAAGAAATCCTCCTCCGGCCTCATATCCACATTATATTCAGTTCTTCTTTCGTTTTCCATGGCGTCTTTGATTAAAGAAAGGTTGTGTGGCAGCGGCCTCGTTTGCCATACGTGCTGCTTCATCTACGGTTGGTTCATAATTCTGCAAAAGCCATTCGTCCAGATCTTCTTTGGCGAAATATATCATTTTGCCACGTGGCTTGTAGTGCGGAATCTCCTTGCCTGATGTTAGCTTGTACAGCATACTCTCGGATATTCCGATATACATACAAGCCTCTTGGAAGGTAAACACCTGTTTGGTGGTATATATATTTTTTCCAGCAATGCGATGCGTTCCAACAGACTTTCTATCGGATCTAATTTCTTTAGGATGGCTTCGACGCTTGTAAGCCGTTCACTCAGCCGTTCCATGAATGTCAATCTATTATTTTGCATAAATGAGTTATTATAAATTTAGACAATGAAGTATATCCTCCGTTATGTAGCGCGCTAACGGAGGTCAAAGATAGGGCAACCCAAAAGGTCAGCGTGAGTTTGTACCGTGATAGTAACCACGTATCACGGCAACTGTCACGCTTTTACCTTTCACATACTTCGCTTATTGGCACTTCTTACCACTCTCTCAGTTCATCAATGGCTCGTCTGATACCGTAACCTGTTGATGTCATGTTGTTACGCAAGGCAGACAGAGCGGATGAAAGGCTTGAAGCTGAAACGAATCCTTTTCCATCCTTGGTTTGCAAGAACCGCCCACTACTAAGAACGGACTGCCATTTGGCTTGGATAAACGAGTGCTCAAGGAGTGTATCAAACAGGATGGCCACATGGCGGATATTGTTTACACGAATACAGAATCCTTCTTTACAGGAAAGCAGGGCTTCCATATCTTCAACGTGTAGGGTAGAAACGCAAAACAGATGATAAGCATTGGCACAAGCTGTAATACCTATCATCTGTTTACGAGTGAGATTGCATCCAAAAGAAAGAGGATAAAATTCTTGTCGGTCCATCTTTGCAGCACGTGACGGACTGTGATGGTGGCACAAACGTATCATACGTTCGTTTCAGTTCCATACACTTCTCGAACGAGAAGTCTGCTTCGGTAAAAAATGCTCGGATAAGATGGGAGCAATCGTTTAATAGCCCCTTGACGATATGAATGTTCATTTCATGGCAGTTCCGGCAGACCGCATGGTCACAGTCGATATACCGGTGGCTGTTTACGAAATCCTCCACGTAACGGTAGTACTGCTTATTGCCCGTCACGACATCACGGAGATACATTGTTTTTGCTTTCAACGAGCAATGCGAATAATTCTTTCGCTACATCCTGTTCTGCAACAAAATGGTGCAGATGTTTTTTCCCTCCAAAAAGAGAGAGGGTCATTGTTAGGTCTTTTCATGATGAAATATTTTAAATTGGATTTATATGATATATTATAAGAGTGTTGCTCCCGAAAGAGAATCCTGTCGGAACAACACCCTTATAAGTGGTTACATATCTGATGTTCATTGCATTGTCAATCGAATAAACCGTTGGTCAGATTTACTGCATCGTCTTTTTTCTTATTGACGATTTTGGCATACACTTGGGTCATCTTTACAGATGTATGACCGAGCAATTTAGATACAGTGTACAAATCGGCCCCCAATGTCAGCATCATTGTGGCGAACGTGTGGCGGGCGGTATGAAAGGTGAATCGCTTGGAAATTCCGGCTGGCTTTGGCCCATGGTTTGATAAGCTGGTTGATACCAGAAGGCAAATCGAACACATGGTCGTCTGCTGTCTTGTCCCCACGTTCCGGCATCCACTTCAACGCTTCATTGGAGAGCGGAAGGTAAATCGGTTCTTTCGTCTTCTGCATGGCTACTGCCAAGCGGTATTGGCCGTTGTCAATAAACACATCTTTCCATTGCAATCCGATAATGTCACTGATACGTAGTCCACAGAAGCAGGAGAACAAGTAGGCACTTTTTACCCCTTCGTTCTGCATTGGTGTAGCGATTAATGATCTCACTTCTTCAATAGTCATATACGAACGCACACTTTCCGGCATCTTGGCTTCTCCGATTTTTCCATTTCATTAAACGGATTCTTTAAGATCCGTTTCGCACGGACAGCGGCATTTAACGCTACCGTTGAAAATCTAGGTAATAGGTATTACGCGTAGAAGCCGAGAT
>ENA-OUNH01000339-OUNH01000339.1-human-gut-metagenome-genome-assembly--contig:-NODE-339-length-15227-cov-4.301391_pt1 | contig 15227 bp, 16 predicted proteins | sample MGYA00242806_ERZ504814 | MGnify/ENA primary metagenome ERZ504814 (study PRJEB26092, sample SAMD00036389) | human gut metagenome | host: Homo sapiens | study: EMG produced TPA metagenomics assembly of...
GATACCTCTCTGTTTAATAAGATTTTTTACTAACCCGCAAAGTCAGTAATCTTATTTTACACTGAGGTATTTTTTCTCAACCTTCTTTCTTAGAATTCCCTATATTTGAATTATACAGGAAGCTCCTGTTTTGAAAATCTATGAGCCTTTTTCAATTTCTCCACTGCTTTGCGAATCCTAGCCTCATGACTGATCAATGCTGATCCTATCGCATATCTTCGAATTAAACTAATAATATCTGCTGCAATTTCTTCATTTTTAAGTTCTGAAACTGCCGTATTTAACTGTTGCTCTGTAAAGCCCTCTCTATCAAGTGCTAATCGTAAAGCTTTCAAAGACTCTCTTGTCAGCTCTTTCGGTTTTGTACAAACAATATTTAATGCTGCTATCTCATTCATATGAGATTGAACATATTCAGAAAATGCATCCAGATAATCTTCCGGTTTTTTAGAATTTCCATATCCTCTTGTATGTTCTTTTAATTCGTCCTCTTTATCAGAAATAACTATTTTTCTATTTCTTCCTGATTTTACCTGTTGAATATAGTCAAAAGTTTTTCTATATTTAAGAACACGTTCCTTTGCATCCTGTGCTCCTCTCTTTTGCAGATCTATAATAAATTCTGACGGTTCCATACCATCTGTCATACTAGCAAATTGTTCTATTGTATTTGCATTCATATTGCGTTTTTTCCTTTGGAGTTTTGCAATAATCTGATTTATTTGAGCCTGTACTTCTTCCTTATTATTAAGCTGTTCTAATCCATCTAAAAGTTGAATAAATGTTGTAGATGGATTAACAACTACTGGCTTCATTGTATTTACAGGTTCTAAAGAATCATAAACACCTACTGGATCATAAATATCAAAATGTGTTTTATGTATCTTATTGCATAATCTAGTAGCTCGCCCCATCATTTGTTCAAATAAAATACGGGATTTTACACGCCTCATAAATACTAACGTAGTGATTTCAGGCACATCAATACCTGTAGTTAATAAATCTACTGTAACTGCAATACTCGGATAACGTTCATTTTTAAAACGTTTAATCTTCTCTTTCACTTTTTTAGGATTTCCCTCGCCTGCTTTTCCAGTAATTTTCATAATAGCTTCATTATCTACATCTGTTTCCGAATAAATCTCTCTTAACAGATTCACTATCATATCTGCATGTTTATCATCAACTGCATATATTAATGTTTTACCCTCTTCTGGATTTTCGGGATCTATATCTCTTGCAATCTCTTTTAGTACAGCTTTATTAAAACTTTCTGTTATTACTTGCTTATTGAATTTCTCAATGTCAAAGTCAAGTTCATCATCTAACTGCTCACTATTCATTATTTCTCCTGTTACTGGATCATACAAAGTTACTGTATCTCCTGATTTATAATGAATCCCCGAACGACTTAATTTAGTTTCCAAATGATGAGGTGCATCATGATCTACAAGATACCCTTCAATTACCGCTTCTCTATATGTATATTTGAATACTGGTTGTCCAAAAATCTCTGTTGTCTGTAATGCTGGAGTAGCTGTCAAAGCAATTTTAACGGCATCAAAATATTCAATCACACTACGGTATTTACTCTGATAATCTCGTTGATCGCGATATAAAACTTCTGTATCTCCCATTTCTTTATCAAGTGTATATCCTCGATGAGCTTCATCTATAATAACAAGATCATAATCCGTTACCGATGGCATTTTCATTTCTCCATCACTATAAAGGATACTCTTTACCATACTTTGAACAGTTGCAATCTGAATACATGTTTCTTTATCCGCCGTTTTTTCATCTAACCCTTTTATGTTATAAATCTCATCTAAAGTCATTAATTCTTCTAACTTTACTTCTTTAAATACATCCAATGCCTGATCACCTAAAGATGTTCTATCTACAAGAAATAAAATACGTTTAAAACGATCTGTTTTTAAAAAACGGTAATCATTCCAAGTATTGTACGCGTTTTTCCTGTACCTGTTGCCATCGCTATTAATATTTCTTTTGTCCATTGATCACTGCATTTTCAGCCGCTTTTGATTGCTTCTAACTGGTATTCTCTAAGATTTAATCCATCTTTATCTTTTAACAAATCGTATGGCATAATTTGTAAAGCAGTATTTCCCTTTTGGATGTCTTTTTCAAGTAAGTCCATCATTCCCTCTGGACTAATCCAACCATGCAATGCAATCGGTATATTTGATGAATTCCTCAAATCCAAAACCAAATTCCAGATTTTGTTTTAAACTGTTCTATATATGGTCTTCCATTTGTTGCAAAAGTAAATGGAACTTTAAAATTCCCCCACATACCAATCAAATATTTAGCATCTTCTTTACGAATGTTTCTTGGATAATCTTTCCCCTGATAATCAATTACAGATGGAATATCTTTATGCTCTGCCTTCGCTTCTATAAGACCTACCAGATTTGTACCAATAAATAAAGCATAATCCGCATATCCTCTTTCTCCCGCTTTGGAATTTGTTGGCCATTCTGCAATAGCAATATTACGTCCTTTCACTGGTCTTATACCTTTCGAATAACGTAGTTGCTCCGTATCGGCTTCCCATCCAACCTGACGTAACTGCTCATCAATCATATAACGTGTCTCCGCTTCTGATTTTTGACGTTGGTTTGCAACTCTATTAGCCTGCTTCAAACGTATCTTCTTGTCAACTTTTTTTGCGTGTTCTGCATTATTTAAAGCCTCTTTTGTAAGTTTATCTTCTTTTTCCTTCTCTTTCTCTTTATCTGAAACAATATTTTGAGTTTGTTTCTCATTTAAATCTTCCACCGGCATAATATAATCTTTATGTTGATAATTCCAATCACCATATGTCTGCATAAACCATTCTGATATACTATATGTCATTTGCAAAAATACAGAACATTCTGATGATTTTCCATAATTTTCATGTGCTGCCTTGTTTCTTACCTTACGAAGTGCATGCAAAATATCTGTTAAATCTTTTGTTAGAAATCCCTCTCTAAACAATATGTTAATACGATTAACTGCCGTATTATCATATGGCATCGGAATTTTATCATATGTAAACATTAAATTTACTATTGTTTCCCCAATCATACCCAATTTCATCAAACATGAATTCGGATCTGTATAACAATATTTTTCTGCTAAATTTCCAAAGTTTGCGAGCACTGGAAAATCTTTTTCCAAAAATTTAAAATTAGAATCCATTGCTAAATCCTCCTTCCTACTCAATTCTATGTTTTGATAATTTCTCATCATTAATCAACTTACTATCTATACTTTTTCTTATACAAATTTTATCATATCTTAAATTATAAATAAAGAAAGCAATTTATCATTTCTCATCAATGATCCAACGTACCAAATAGTATTTTTTGAACATGTTGTATATCCATCAGCAAAAATTATCATATCATGAATCGGTTCATCATGTTTTGTTCTCCAATTCAGCTCCAATTCATATAAGCTATTTTATCTATATCTTTATTATACTCAAAAATTTTTCCCATTTGTCCCACCTACTTTTCTAATCAAACTTCTTCATCAATAACTACTACTAAATAACTTTGATACTTCCTAACACTTCTCCATTTCTTCATTCCACTTAACATCAAAAGTGAACATCCTATTGTTGAGAAAATCACATATGATATTATCATTACATTTTTTGAAATATCCAAAATCATAGAACATGCAGCAATCAAAAGGCTTGTCATACTAAAGAGTAATGTTACAAATGATATATACTCAACACTACTTGCTTCTGCCTTTAGCTTTAGCAATTGATCTTTATTTCCTGCAACATATCTACTTACATAATGTCTTGCACAAATAATTAGATTACTTTCACATTTCTTATTACAATTTTCTAATTGATCACATAATTTTTCAAAATCATTCTTTCTAAACATGCTATCTCCTTATCTAATAAAAACTTTTCATTTATATAAATCTTTTTCTTATCACTTGAAGATATTCTTCTATAGAATTTAGTTCTTCTTTTAACCTTTTATATCGTCTATCCATTTTCTCCGTATCTTCAATAACAATATCATCCATAGGATTATTTACAATATATCTCTGTGGACATAGGTCATAATCATTCTTTTTTAAGGTCTTTTTGTTTACCTTTGCAGATATATTTTTTACATTTTTTTCACTTCGTAATATTTCTATAAGTTCTGAAACTTTCTTATCTGAAATACTACATGATTTTTTATCTTTGACAAAAAAATCCTTAGCATTTATCATAAACACTTCTTCACTTTTTTTGTTTTTCTTAAAGATTACAAATGCTGCTGCAACTCCTGTATTAGGAATAATTCCTGTTGGTAACTCTACTATACTATCAATATATTTATCCTCCACTAAAAGTTCTCTAATTTGTATTGTCCTCTTCATACTTCTAAAAAGAATTCCCATTGGCACAAGAGCAATAGCAATCCCATCTTCATTTAGTCTTGCGATAGCATGTCTAATTCCTATTGTCTCTGATTCTCCACCATTTGAATATAAAACGTTCTTTTCTTCTATATACATTAAGTATTCTGATTTATATTTTACTTTTAATGGCGTTTCAACTACAATTCTGTCATATTTATCATTTACAGAAATTGGATTCAATATTGAATCTCCACATTTTATTGATCCTATTTTATTTCCGCTTAATATAGTAATTATAGCTGCAATTCCAATAATTTGCACGGATAAATCTTGTAAATAAACAGTTCCTTTTCCTGCTGCCACTTCATTAACAGATAATCCAGAACCACAATATCCATCATATACTTTCATTCCATCTTGAACATTAAGAATTGCCTTTTCAAGTTTAGCAAGACTTTCCGATGAATAACTAAAATTTGATATTCTTCTTGTTTGTAATGACATTCTTTCTACAATTCGTTTTGCAATTTCATATAAATCTTTTTGCTCTTTTATTCCCATAAAATTCACTGCTTCAAAAATATGTCTTACACTATCCTCATCTGTCTTATATAAAATTGGATCTATTGTTTCACATAATACTCCATATTCTATATTATAAAAATTTTCTACTTCTGTTAAATATTCTACCAAATTTCCAGAATAAATCATTTTTCCATATGTCAGTGATAGATATCCTAAGGAAAATTTTTCATCATAAAAATCTATCTCATCCTTTTTTAATTCTAAATATTTAAACAACAACGCATACAACATTATTTTATATAATTCAGTTGCATCAAAAGCTCCCCTAAATTTATTTACCAACACCCATAATCTATTGATTTCTTGCTTCTTCATTTTCCATTCCTTTCTTTATACTTTTTAATACTATATTTTCCATTATTTTTGTTTCTGTTTCTATCATATCTGAAAGTATAATTTTTTTCTTCCCGCTTAGAATATATGCTTGTCCAATATCTTCCATATCTTCTTTAGATACTTGTGGAATATCAAGATTTCTTAAATCAGTTACTTTGATCATTGGTCTTATAGATCCCATTACTTTTGATTTAAGAATTTCTCTTACATATCTTGTATTCAGAAAAGCAGACAAATATTTAGCGTCCATTTCATCTTTTTTAACCCTGATAATGGCACAAAATGATGGAACTGCTAATCCTTCATTTTCTTTTGTAACATATGTTGCATTATATGGTGTTGATAACTTAACAACTACATCACCCTCTTTTGTAAATTTTTTTTCATCTATCATTTTGCAAATTTGTAGTTCTCCCAAGTCTTCTTTTACAATTATTCCATCAGAAATTGCTTTCGGTGCAAGAACCTTAACTATTCCAATCGTATCATCCTCATTTCTGTTTTCGGCTGAAACTCGTGTCATAATTTGTCCTACAATAATTTTAGCTACTTCTTCTAATTTCATTTGTATTACCTCCAGTCTTGTTTTTGATATTTCCTTTTGTTTTTTGAAATATTAATGACGTACATTTATTATGACTTTAATATACCACGACATCTTATTTATGTCAACAAAGAATATTGAAATATATATTACGTACATGTATTTTCAAATATAAAAACTCTCTGAATCATATCCTTCCACCTAAGAATACAACCCAGAGAGATTCTAAATCCTTTTCTATTTTCCTTTCTTCCTACTCTTCCGTCTTAATACTACTAATTACCACATCCCCCAACTGGCACCCCACTTTCCGAACAACAATATCTTCAATCTGACTCCTCTCAACCTTAGACAGATCTTTCTTATTCACCAACACATCCACCTTCCCATTCGTAATCGTAACAATACTATTCAAAAATCCCTTAGCCCCCAGCAGATTCTCCGCTGCAGTCTCCATCTCCATCTGCTCTGACAGCATCGCAAGTTTATCCACCGCATCCTGCTTCACACTATCTTTCACCGTCTGATCCTTAATAATCTCCTCAAGAGTATCCTTCGCCTTGCTATGTGTCTGCTCCCTCTCTAATTTCGCTTTTGCCACATAATTACTAACCTGTGCATTTGTAAGTACCGCTTCCCCAACATCGGTTACATCATCTGTTACTGCTGCCGCACTTTCTTTTGCCACATTCTTTGAAACTGTCTTCGCCTTACTATTCTTCGTCCCAGCCGAATCGTATTTCTGACTATAATTTACATACCCTGCAACAGCGATCACAACCGCTAAGGTCATGATGATCATCTGATTTTTCTGAAATACTTTTTTTCATGTTTAGGAATCCTCCATTTTTTAAGACTTTTCACTTTTATAAGATGAAAATATGAAATAACACAGAAACTGCTTCAACGATCTGATTCTTTATAATATCATTCCCGCCGCCCTGGGCGACAACGACCACTCCTTCAACGACTGGTTCTACTTCTTTGATCACGTATGGGACTTTCTTTCCATCTTCTTCGACTAAGATGGTCTGTTCATCTTCTTTGACCGTTTTTTCTTTTTCACTGCTGCTTTGTTCATAGGGACTGTCTTTATTTACGACGGCTTCTTTGGATGAATTAACGGTGATCATCACTTTTACTTTTCCGACTCCTTCTACATGTTTTAATGCATTGACCAATCGCCTCTCCTGCTTTTTCACATAGAGATCGGTAGAATCTTCTTTTGCTGTGGTTTCAGTGCTTTGTGCGTTCTTCTTTGTCTTCCCGGATGGGATGCTCACGATGATCAGGCTGATGCCAAGAAGTAAGATCAGGCAAAGTTTTGGAATGCCGATATTTTCGATCAGATGTTGTAGTTTTTCCCTCTCTATCATATTTCTTCTACTCACTTATATTTATATTAGATTCCTTCATATTATAGAAGTTTGAAATTGCGGTTTTTAGTTCTTTGTATGACGAAGCTTGTCTGTTTTGATGTCGATCTTCTCGATGGTTCCTTTTTCATTTACCTTTGAGTCAACGTCTAATACTTTGAGATCGTATTGTGAAAATAATGTTGTGATCTGTTCTTTGATCTGATTTTGTTTTTCCTCTTTTGCACCATCTAAAAATGCAGGGTTAGTTTCTCCTTTGACTGCGGTGGAGATTGCCTGTGTCACGATATCTTCGCTGGATAAATAATAGGATATTGGCTGCATCATCAGGGAGATGAGCATAAATCCTGTCATTAACCGAAGGTATGGCCGGTAGATGCTTTTGTCGCAGAGCTGATCGATCAGTGTTGTTAAAATCAGGAAAAATATGATCATTTTCAGATAATCCATAACCCTTACCCCGCATAATAATTAACGTTGGTTGAGAATGCGATCAATGCCACGGACAGGATAAATAATAGTGCCATCGTAAAGATCATCGAAAGCATTAATTTCCCGCTTTGAATGACTGCATCCATCGCTCCGGTGATCCTTTTGTCGGATATGGGCTGGATCATGATCCCTGCCAGCAGATATGTAAGAACAACTGCTGTGATCTCTATGACTGGTGGCACGATGATTACGATCAGTACAAGGATTCCAACGGCTCCGATGCTGTTTTTGATCACAACTGCCGAACCGATGACCATGGTCATGGCTGAATTCAAACCACTTCCGATTCCTGGAATGGCACTCATTCCTTTTTGGAGAACTGTATTTTTCATGGAATCAACGGCTGGAAGGATCATCGACTGGATCAGCTGGACTCCTAACAGGACACTTAGGAATCCTTTGAGCAAAAACTTGATCACACCTTCGAGCGTTTTGCATAGTCTTGAAAATGTTCTTCTTTTGATATATGGTTGATGATCTTTAAGACAAATAAGATCTTGATCATCGGAAGTAATACAACATTTGTAAGGGTTGTCATTGCATAGATCAGCAGAAGATAGAATTCATAAACTGTCGTTGATGTCGTGATCCCGGAAGTTGAGACAACAGCCAGTGAATATGCCATGATCATTCCTTTCATATAATCTGCCATTAAGGTAACGAGCTGCGTCACTGTTTTGTTTAAATAAAAAAGGAATGTACCATGACACCGCATAGGATCACATAAGTAATATAAAATGCACTATTGGCTGTGCTTTGCTGAAAAAAGGAATCGGACAGATTTTTAAAGATGGCTGCGGTAAATGCGATCAGAAGGATTTCTCTGATCAGGTCTTTTTGGATCAACATACGGTTTAAAAAGACCTCTTTCATTTTGGCTTTGATCGTATGCAGAACACCTTTTACATTTCCGTGGATCAGCTGTTTTACTAATTGTGTATAAGATAGATCGATCTCTTTGTCTTTTAAGGTGTTTTCCACATTGGTAAACATATCTTCGTTTAGTTTTGTTTCTTTGGCTGAAATATCATTTGTTCTTGTAAGGATCAGTAAAAATAGCAAGGTTAGCAGGAATATTCTTTGTTTCATGTACCATTTCCTAATAGTTTCTGGATTGTTCCAAGCAGCGATTCAAAGACTGGAAGTCCAACGATCAGGATCGCTAATTTTCCTGCAAACTCAATCTGCTTTGCAATCGATGCCTGTCCTGCGTCTTTGCAGATATTGGATGCGAACTCGCAGATGAAGGAGATACCGATCAGTTTTAAAAGGATCTGGAAGTAGCTTTGTGGGATTTTTGAATAGGACCGGATCATCTCAAACACGGTTAGTATTTCCTCCATTTGTTTTAGTCCATACATTGCCAGAAGAATGCTTGAGATCACTGCGATCACGACTGCGATCTCTGGACGGATCGTTTTGATCTTCATGGCGATCAGACTTGCAACGATTCCAAAGACTGCGACTTTTATCATCTTAGTATCCGCCTCCAATCTCTAGGATATCGTAAAAAGTGTCTGGACGCTTTCAAACAGATCATAGATATACGGGATCACCCAGCCAAGGACAAGGATCAGTCCGGCAAGTGTGATCAAAAATGCCTGTTCGTCTCTTCCGGAATGTTTTAAGACCTGCACAAGGATCGTTACAAGAATTCCAACGGCTGCGATCCGAAAAATGATATTGACACTCATAACCCCTCCTTGTCATAAAAATGTCTGGTAGTTGCTTTATAGTAAGATAATCACGATCAGAACGCTTAGTGATATACCGAGGCTTCGGTACATCTTGCAGTTCTTTACTACTTGATCTTTCATAAGGAAGATCTGGTCATCGATTTGTTCGATTGTCAGCAGGATCGTTTTCTCCTGCATCTGTTGGTCAAGATATCCGATCGTTTCACCCATGTTTTTTAAGATTTCATAAAACTTTGGTTCATAGATCACTTGTTTTAATTTCTGCTCCGCGGTCTGCTGCCATATTTTAGCGAAAGATTCTTCACTATGTGTCTCTAACTGCTTTGCCACCTTTTTAGAAATGGCTGATATTCCTTCTCTGTCTTTGTCGATATTTTTAAAACAGCTTCTGGAAGTGGGGTGAATCCATAGCGGATCTCTCCTTGCAGAAGGTATAACATTCGTTTGATCGCAATTCCCTGTTCCAGACGTTTTTGTTCTTTTGCGGCTTTGTGAAATCCAAATCCGATCCCTGCAAAGATCACGATCAATGATCCTAATATCTTGATCAATTTAGGACCACCCCGTTTTCATCTATGATCTGTGCGATATAGCCAGGCTTGTTTCGCTGTTCTAAGATCACGTAGCGCTGAAACATCTTTTTGTTGATGATCTCCCGCATATAGGGATTCTTGGATAACGATTCTTTGTTCTTTCCATGGGTCGTTGCCAGAATGCTGCAGCCACGGTAGGCACAGAAAAATAAGGCTTCCACATCTTCTTTACTTCCGATCTCGTCCACAGCGATCACATCGGGGGCCATGGATCGGATCAGCATATTCATGCCCTGTCCTTTTTCACATGCATCCATGATATCCGTCTGGATCCCGAGATCATTTTGGGCTACACCTTGGTAGCATGCTCCGATTTCACTTCGTTCATCGATAACTCCGACGGTCTGTCCTTCATCAGAGATTTTTCGGATCATATCCCGAAGCAGAGTGGTTTTTCCACAGCCGGGTGGTGAGATGATCAGCGTTGGAATGAGTTTTCCCATTCTGGTGCAGCGTGAATATAAGATGTCCGCACATCCTTTCACTTCATGTGCGACTCGGATATTTAATCCGGAAATATGTCGGATCGTTTTGACTTTATCATGATCCATGACAACGGTTCCGCAGATTCCAACCCGGTGTCCACCTCGGATCGTTAAAAATCCTTGTTTTAACTGTTCGATATAAGCATACATCGAATAGCTGCTGATATATTCCATGGCTTGTCTGATCTCTTGTGAGGTTACGATATGTAATTGTTCTTTTCTTGTTGTGATCTTTCCCTGTTCGGATAGATAGCAGGTTTTTGCGTTGTATTTTAAAATGACTGGCTTTTGAATACGCAGGCGGATTTCCTGAAGTTCGTCCCAGTTGATGTCTGCTTGCTTTATGATCGTTCTGATATGTAATGGAAGGATTCCTAAGATTTCTTCCTCTTTCATAAATTTAAAACACCTCCCATTTTGGTATAATCCAAATATATGTGATGGAAGGTGTTTTATGAATGTTATTTTATTTTTTCTTCTGATAATATGGTGCGATCTGGTCAAAGGATTGTCTGAGCTGATACTGGAAATTATTTTGCTTGACGATATTTGTCTTCTGGGTGACAAACTTGTCTAACTTCTGCATATACTCTTCTTCCGTGACACTTCCTTCTGCCACGTAAGTAAGACCTTTTTCCCAGCTTGCGGTTAAGGTTGGGTTTAAAAGTGATCCTATGGATGCACTGACAACATTGACGATCATCTCTCCGGTTAAAGTCGGTGTTACGATCTGTGTCTTTTTATTTAATGCGATGTATTTATTGGACACAAGTTTCTTTACGATCTCTGCTCTTGTCGCACTTGTTCCGATTCCGCTTCCTTTGATCTGTTCTCTTAAATCTTCATCTTCGATGAGCTGTCCTGCATTTTCCATGGCAAGGATCAAAGAACCTGAGTTGTATCGTTTTGGTGCGGATGTTGTTCCATCTTTGATCTTGTATTCTTTGACTGGTAGTTTCATACCTTTCTTTAACGATGAGATTGCATTGATCTGTTCTTCTGTTAATGCAACTTCTTTTTTCTGGCCGCCCATTCCAGTGACTTTTAAGTATCCTGGATCTTTTAACATCTTAAAATTTGCAAAGAATGCTTCGCCTTTGGTCTGTGTCTCTAATTTGATCTTTAAGTACACAGCTGGCGGCATAAAAATGCTTAGGAATCTTCTGGCGATCACATCGTAGACTTTCTGTCCCATCTCTGAGATCCTTGATAAACTGCCTACTGCCTGTCCGGTTGGAATGATCGCATAGTGGTCGGTGATCTTCTTGTCATCTACGTATTTCGACTTGATGATTCCCTGATACTTCTTGCCCTGCATGATCTCATTTGCAAATCCTGATAGAGGAGTGTAATTGTTTAATCCTCCGATATTTTTATAAATCTCTTTGGCGACCGCACTGGATAAGACTCTGGCATCGGTTCTTGGATATGTAACCAGTTTCTTTTCATATAGGTCCTGGACCACTTTTAATGTCTCATCTGGACTTAGCTTGAATCGTTTGGAACATTCATTCTGAAGTTCTGCCAGATTATATAATAACGGCGGATTCTTCTTTTCCTGTCGTTTGGATGAGGATACTACGATCGTCTCATTGTTGCTTCCATCTTCTAAATATTTGATGAATTCCTTTGCATCGTTCTTGTCCAGGAATCCGTTATCCTTATATAGTTTCTTGGACTCAAAGTACTTTGATCCTTTCACTGCTTTCCATTCGGCTTCCACTTCAAATCCCTGGCAGTCAAAGTGTCCTAAGATTCTGTAAAACGGTGTTGGCACAAAGGTACGGATCTCTCGTTCTCTCTTGACGATCATTCCGAGAACGCAAGTCATCACTCGTCCGACTGCAACCACTAAGCTTCGTTTCTGATTTAAATAGTTACCGAGTGTCCAGCCATATTTGAGTGTCAGGACTCTGGAGAAGTTGATTCCCATCAGATAGTCTTCTTTGGCTCGCAGGTATGCGGCGGCGGCTAGGTTGTCATATTCACTTAAGTCTTTCGCTTCTTTTACCCCGCGGATCACTTCTTCTTTTGTCTGGGAGTCGATCCAGACACGTTTTTTCTTCTTGTCTTTGCTGACATTGGCCTGCTGGTCTACCAGACGGTAGATGTATTCTCCCTCTCGTCCGGAGTCAGTGCAGACGTAGATCGTATCAATGTCTTCTCGATTAAGCAGTGAAGATACGATATCAAACTGTTTTTGTACTCCTGGGATCGTTTCATATTTGAATGTATCTGGGATAAATGGAATGGTTTCTAAGTCCCATTTCTTTAGTGCAGGGTCATACTGGTCTGGATAAGACATGGTAACTAAATGTCCGACGCACCATGTGATGACTGCCTTGTCTCCTTCCATGTATCCGTCTCTGTTTTTTGCATTTATATTCAGTGCCGCTGCGAATTCTCTTGCGACACTTGGTTTCTCTGTGATAAATAGTGCTTTCAAAAAATTACCTCTTTCTAAAAGTTTTACGATATATTATAACATAACCATTGAAAACATGATATAATTAAATCTAGTTCTTGTGGAATTCATATCTGTAGAATCATGATTCCACATAAAATTTATACTGAAAGGATGATGAGTATGTTTTTAAATGAAGCAACCAAACTTCGTGCACAGACAATTATCAAGGGACTTGAAAAAAGAAATATGCATGGTGTTTTCTGTGCAACCAAGGAAGACGCCCTAAAACAGGCTCTTAGTTATATCAAAGAGGGTTCTTCTGTTTCTTGGGGTGGTTCTATGAGTGTTTCTGAGATTGGGCTGATGGATGCCTTAAAGGAAGGAAACTATCATCTGATCGATCGTTCTGTTGCAAAGAATTTTGATGAGCAACGTGAGATCTTTTCTAAGGCTGTCTTATCTGATTATTTCCTGATGAGCTCTAATGCGATCACCTTAGACGGAGAACTGATCAATATCGATGGAACTGGTAACCGTGTTGCGTGCTTAAGTTATGGTCCTAAACATGTGATCATGATCGTTGGTATGAACAAAGTTGTCAATGATGTGGAAGATGGTATTAAGAGAGTTCGTAATTTTGCCAGCCCTCCAAACACTCTTCGTCTCGGACTGAAAACTCCTTGTTCTATGACTGGACGTTGTGGAGACTGTTATGGTGATACCTGCATCTGCAGTCAGATCGTTGTGACAAGACGTCAGAGTGCAATGATGAAAGATCGTGTCAAAGTGATCCTTGTTGGTGAATCTCTAGGTTATTAAGGCACTCGCTCTTTCTATCAAATATCACAGAACACAGACATTTTATCAGGCATTTTCACTGGATATTTTATCGCCATTCCAGTGAAAATGCCTTTTCTATTCTTGAATTTTTATAACAATCATAGTAAAATCAAACTATATTATGACACAATTCGACATTTTTTATAACAATATTGATATTATGAGGTTTTTCTATGAATTATGATATTTACCATTCATCTATCACTTATTTTCCACTGCTTCCGCTTTCTAAAACGGCTTCCTTTGAGTGCAAGGTACTGGATATCCGACAGATGCCTGCTCAGGTTTTGTTTCCTCATTGGGATGATGAATTTGAGTTTATATATGTTCTCTCTGGCATGATGGAATTTCGTGTCCGGCAGAAGGCTTTTCTGGTTTCTTCTGGGGAAGGTTTCTTTTTAAACACTGGGGAGATTCATTCCGCTTGTGCATATCAGTCTTATGACTGCCGCTTTGTTATCTACCGGATCTGCCCTTCTGTTCTTTTTCAGACAGAAGATAATCCTTTATATCAAAATATATCAACCTATGGTCGATCATCCTTCCTTTGGATTTTTAACGTTCGTTCCAAAAGTCCCTTGGCAGAAATATATCCTTGAAATGATCCGCAAAATGAATGATATCTGTGAACGTCCTGTTGATGGTTATGAGTTGAAGATCAACCATTTTATAAACGAGATCTTTTATTATATCTTTCATAATGTGAATCTCTCCAAAGAACTGTCCTTAAAAGAATCCAGAGATTTGGAACGTATGAAAGATGTGATGATATATCTTACTAAAACGATCGACCAAAAGCATACACTCGCTGATATTGCTTCTTACTGCCATCTAAGCAATAGTGAATGCTGCCGACTCTTTCAAAGAAATGTTCATCTAAGTCCTGTGGATTATCTGAATCAACTTCGTATTCATATGAGCTTGCCTGAGATCATAAAACATGAGAAAAAGATAACAGATATCGCTAAGATGTATGGTTTCTCTGGCAGCAGTTATTTCTCTGAAATGTTTAAAAAGACCCTCGGCATAACGCCAAGAGCCTTTTATAAATCTGTTCTTCAGCAACAAACTCTTTCTTCTAACGCTGATCCCATTCACGGAAGGCGATGAATTTCGTCTTCCAAAGAAGGCTCAATGCTGGTGTTAATGCCCAGATCATCTTTGTCCCTTCTTGCATGATCAGATCGATCTTTAATATTCCCGCATACAAAATTACCAGTAGTAACGTAAAGATCACTAGTAATCCATATGCAACAGAATAAGAATTATGCACTTTCTGCCCGATCTTCTCACTAAAGTAAAAGCGATCCAGTGTCAGAGAAATGATCGAAATCACTGATAAAATGATATTGATCGTATAAAATGTATGCATATCCATATGATTAAACCAGGTTGCCAAAGCACCTAAGAAAGATCATGATCTGTGCATACCATAATACTTTTTCCTGTTTTTCATATTGATTTCTCTATTGATTGAAACCTTCTTTTT
>ENA-OUNH01000340-OUNH01000340.1-human-gut-metagenome-genome-assembly--contig:-NODE-340-length-15217-cov-2.250033_pt1 | contig 15217 bp, 19 predicted proteins | sample MGYA00242806_ERZ504814 | MGnify/ENA primary metagenome ERZ504814 (study PRJEB26092, sample SAMD00036389) | human gut metagenome | host: Homo sapiens | study: EMG produced TPA metagenomics assembly of...
ACCCTGGAGACGGTGACGGAAGCCATGAATGCCATACGAGATTTCAGCTAACGGATGTGGATATCGTACAGCTGTCTGCGGCAAGATCAAAATCTATCGGAAGGTATCATATGATGATGGGTGAGAATCCGATCTATATCATTTCCTGCAGCGGAAGAGGGGAGGAGATTTAGGTGAAGATCCCGAGAATACTTCTTGCGGCAGGTGCCAGCGGAAGCGGAAAAACCCTGATCACCTGCGGGCTGCTTCAGGCGCTGGTGAACCGTGGCCTTAAGGTGGCTTCTTTTAAATGCGGCCCGGATTACATAGATCCTATGTTCCACAGCCGTGTGATTGGTACAAGATCCCGAAACCTGGATACGTTTTTTACAGATGGAGACAGAACCCGGTATCTTCTGGCAAAGAACGCATCGGACTGTGAGATCGCAGTGATGGAGGGAGTCATGGGGTATTATGACGGTGTAGGAGGGATCACCTCCAGAGCCAGCGCCTATGATCTGGCCTCCACCACAGATACACCGGCGATCCTGATCGTAAACAGCCGTGGCATGAGTGTTTCCCTGGCTGCCTATGTAAAGGGCTTTCTGGAATACAAAAAGGACAGTCATATCTGCGGCGTGATCTTTAACCAGATGTCTCCCATGCTGTATCCCAGGATGAAGAAGCTTCTGGAAGAGGAGCTTTCCGTAAAGGTGCTGGGATATGTTCCGAAGGTGGAGGACTGTGTGATCGAAAGCCGTCATCTGGGGCTGGTGCTTCCGGAGGAGATCCCGGAGCTGAAAGCCGTCTGCAGAAGCTTTCCGAGGTACTGGAGAAAACCTTGGATATCGATGGGATCCTGGAGCTTGCAGGGGAAGCACCGGAGCTTGCGGCACCGGAGACGGAAATGCTGATACAGAAGGATACTGCCTTCGGATACCGTACAGAGGAAAAGGTGCGGATCGGTGTGGCGGATGATGAAGCCTTCTGCTTTTTCTATGCGGATAATTTCAATCTTCTGGAGCAGATGGGAGCGGAGCTGGTACGTTTTTCCCCATTCATGACAGAGAGCTTCCTGAGGATCTGGACGGGCTTCTTTTAAGCGGCGGTTACCCGGAATTAAACGGGGAGCGCTGGAAGAAAATCAGGAAATGTGCACCCGGATCCGGGAAGTTATCCTGGATGGAATGCCTTGTCTGGCAGAATGCGGCGGATTCATGTATCTTCATCAGGAGATGGAGGATATGGAAGGAAAGCAGCGCAGAGTCTGCGGGGTGATCCCTGGAAGGGCTTACCGCACACCGAAGCTGAACCGGTTCGGCTATATCATCCTTACGGAAAAACAGGATACCGGACTTGGTGAGATCCCGGCTCATGAATTCCATTACTTTGATTCCACAGATTGCGGAGAGGATTTTCATGCGGCAAAGCCGGCATCCAAAAGAGGATGGGATTGTATCCATGACCGGGGCAGGCTGATGGCAGGATTTCCGCATCTTTATTATTACGGAAATCCCAGGGTTCCGGCACGCTTTCTGAAGAACGCACTGGAATATAAGAAAGAACGGAGGCAGAAAAAAGATGCTGAAATATAGTCTTCCTGCACTGGTCATAGGATTTGTGCTGGATCTTCTGATCGGAGATCCCAGATGGCTTTATCATCCGATCTGTGTCATCGGCAATCTGATTGCAGTGCTGGAAAAGGTGATCCGGAAGATTTTTCCGAAAAATCACGGCGGTGAGCTGACAGGAGGCTTTCTGATCGTAGTGCTTGTCTGTCTGTTCAGCGGCGGGGTGCCGCTTCTGGTGCTTTATTATCTTTACCGGTATCTGCCGGTGGCCGGATTTGTGCTGGAGGTTTTCTGGTGCTATCAGCTTCTTGCCACCCGTTCCCTGAAGGATGAGAGTATGAAGGTTTATGACCGCCTGAAAAACGGAACTCTGGACGAGGCGCGCTATGCGGTGTCCATGATCGTAGGCCGTGATACCAGAGAGACTTACGGAAACCGGCGTGACAAAGGACTGCCGTGGAAACCGTTGCGGAAAATGCATCCGACGGCGTGATCGCCCCATGCTTTATATGGCTATCGGCGGGGTGCCGCTGATGTTTTTGTATAAGGGTATCAATACCATGGATTCCATGCTTGGATATAAAAATGACAAATATCTTTATTTCGGCCGTATTGCGGCAAAGCTGGATGATGTGGCCAATTATATCCCTGCCAGGATCTCCGGATGGCTGATGGTGGCAGGAACTGTTTTTACAGGAATGGGATCAAAAAAACGCGGCAAAGATCTACAAACGTGACAGGAGGAACCATGCAAGCCCCAACTCTGCTCAGACAGAGGCTGCCATGGCCGGAGCGCTGGATGTACAGCTTGCGGGAAATGCATATTATTTCGGGAAATTATATGAAAAACCCACGATCGGGGATCCGATCCGCCAGTGGAGCCGGAGGATATCAAAAGAGCTAAACCGGCTGATGTACGCGGCATCCATACTGGGTGTGGTTGTATTTGGACTGCTCAGTGCGGGGATCCGGTTCGGGTTATTAAGGTAACAATAAATACAGACAGGAGAATGACCAATGACAAAACACATACATGGAGGAGACGTATATAAACATAAAGACTGCCTGGATTTTTCGGCAAATCTGAATCCTTTGGGAACACCGGAAAGTGTGAAGCAGGCCATTATCCACAGTCTGGATCATATTGCACAGTATCCCCAGGTGGGATGCGGCGTTCTCAGGGAAAGGATCGCAGAATCGGAAGGGGTAAAAGCGGAAGAGGTAATATGCGGTAACGGAGCAGCAGAAGTGATCTTTACGCTCTGTCATGCAGTAAAGCCAAAGCGGGCTTTGATCCCGGCGCCTACTTTTGCGGAATACGGACAGGCTCTGGCCAGCACTGGCTGTGAGCTGGAATATTACATGCTGACGGAAAATGACGGTTTTGTGCTCAGTGAAGCCTATCTGGATATCCTCCATAAGGGACTGGATATGGCTTTCTTATGTAACCCCAACAATCCTACCGGCATGCTGATCCCCCACAGGCTTCTGAAAAGGATCCTGGAAAAATGCAGAAAGCTTGATATCCTGCTGGTGGTAGATGAGTGTTTCCTTGATTTTGTAAAGGAACCGGAAGAGTATTCTCTGAAGCATTCTCTTTCCGGGTTCAATAATCTTTTTATCCTAAAGGCATTTACAAAAAGATATGCCATGGCCGGTGTGCGGCTGGGCTATGGCCTCTGTTCTGACAGAAAGCTGATGGAAAGGATGGAGCTCTGCGTTCAGCCATGGAATGTTTCCACCATGGCCCAGGCAGCCGGGCTCCAGGCACTTACAGAGACGGAATATGTAGAGGAGGGAAGACAGCTTGTTTTTCGGGAGGCACAGTGGCTGAAGGATGAGCTGGTCCGCATTGGGTATAAAGTATTTCCGTCGGAAGCAAATTATATTTTCTTTAAAGGACCGGAGGAGCTGTTTGACTTCTGTCTGCGCAAGCGGATCCTGATCCGTGACTGCAGCAATTATCCGGGACTTACAAAGGGGTATTACCGGATCGCGGTAAAGCGCCATGAAGAAAATGTAAAACTGATCGAAGTACTTGAGGGAGGTATATTATGGCAAAAGCAATAATGGTACAGGGAACCATGTCCAATGCCGGAAAGAGTCTGCTGGCTGCAGGGCTTTGCAGGATCTTCAGGCAGGACGGATATAAGGTGGCTCCCTTTAAGTCACAGAATATGGCACTGAATTCTTTCATTACGGAAGATGGCCTGGAGATGGGACGTGCACAGGTTATGCAGGCCGAGGCGGCAGGGATCAAACCGTCTGTTCTTATGAATCCCCATCCTTCTGAAACCTACCAATGATGTAGGTTCTCAGGTGATCGTAAACGGCGAAGTTCTTGGAACTATGAGTGCCAGAGATTATTTCAAATACAAAAAGAAACTTGTTCCGGATGTGATGAAAGCCTACAATGCTCTTGCAGCTGAAAACGATATCATCGTTATCGAAGGCGCAGGAAGTCCGGCTGAGATCAATCTCAAAGATGAGGACATTGTAAATATGGGAATGGCGAAGATGGCAAAAGCACCGGTACTTCTTGTAGGAGATATTGACAGAGGCGGGGTTTTTGCACAGCTGATCGGTACTGTGGAGCTTCTGGAAGAAGATGAAAAAGCCATGGTCAAAGGTCTCATCATAAACAAATTCCGCGGGGACAAGACCATCCTTGATCCTGGCGTGGAGATGCTGGAAGAGAGAAGCGGCATTCCTGTTGTGGGTGTTGCTCCGTATCTTGATATCCAGGTAGAAGATGAAGACAGCCTGACAGAGCGTTTTGATCGGAAACAGGAAGCTGGTGTGATCGATATTGCGGTGATTCGTACGCCAAGGATTTCCAACTTTACGGATTTCAATCCGTTTGAGAGTATCCCCGGAGTTTCCCTCCGCTATGTAAAACATCCGAGAGATCTTCATTCTCCGGACATGATCATCCTGCCGGGAACAAAGAACACAATGGGCGATCTGATCTGGATGAGGGAAAGCGGTATGGAGGCAGCTGTTCTCAAAGAGGCTTCAAGAGGAAAGCTGATTTTCGGTGTTTGCGGCGGCTACCAGATGCTGGGAGAGACTTTGAGCGATCCTCATGGCGTGGAGAACGGCGGCTCCATGAAGGGTATGGGACTTCTTCCTATGGATACCGTATTTGCAGAGAAGAAAACAAGAACAAGGGTACAGGGACATTTCGGAGAGCTTTCCGGTGTGTTTGCACATCTTTCAGGCGCAGAAGTGGAAGGCTATGAGATTCATATGGGTGAGAGCATCCTGAAAGGGGAAGCTGGTACAGCTACCAGGATCACAGACAGTGTCAGCGGCGAGAAGAAAGAAGAAGGTGCTTTTGCAGGAAATGTCTGCGGAACTTATATTCACGGAGTTTTTGACAAAGAAGAATCAGCTGAAGCCATTATCCGTGTGATCGGTGAGAAAAAAGGCATTGATGTGGAAAATATGACAGGTGTTGACTTTGCGGCATTCAAGGAACAGCAGTATGATATCCTGGCAGCAGAGCTTCGAAAACATATGGATATGAAAAAAATCTATGAGATTCTGGAGAACGGGATCGCGGAGGACGAAGAGAAATGAAAGTAGAGCTTGAAAATGTAAAACCAATGGACATCGAAAAAAGAAGCTTTGAGATCATCACAGAGGAGCTTGGGGACACACCTCTGATCCCTGGGACAGAACTGATTGTAAAACGCTGCATCCACACAAGCGCAGATTTTGATTATGCAAAAAATCTCTGCTTTTCTGAAGGTGCTGTAGAGCGTGCCCTGGAAGCAATCCGCAACGGTGCATGCATTGTCACTGATACCCAGATGGCAAAAGCAGGTATCAACAAACGTGCACTTGCCCGTTACGGCGGTGAAGCATACTGTTTTATGTCTGATGAAGATGTAGCTGCCATGGCAAAGAAAAACGGGACAACAAGAGCTACCGCAAGTATGGATAAGGCTGCTGAGATGGATGAAAAGCTGATCTTTGCCATTGGAAATGCACCGACCGCGCTGGTTCGTCTTTATGAGCTGATCGGAAGAGGGGGAAGATTTCCCCTGAGCTGATCATCGGCGTGCCGGTGGGATTTGTAAATGTTGTACAGTCCAAAGAGCTGATCATGCACGCAGATGTGCCTTATATTGTTGCAAAAGGACGTAAAGGCGGAAGTAATATTGCAGCGTGCATTGTGAATGCACTTCTTTATATGATCGATAACAAAAGAGACTGATCATACAAAGCTGTCTGTCACTGTTTTCAGAAGCTGACATGCAGGGAGGAAGTCTTTTAAAGGGATGGAAGAACAGGAAAGAACAAGAGAGATGGTTTCTTCTGTTTCTTTAAGGACTTCCAGACGCAGGCCCTGTGTGCATGCAGCCTTTATCAGCTGGTCACCTGTGGCGGGACAGGGGATGGTAAGTGCCAGGCTGGTACCTGCTGCCCCAGTTATGATCTGGCAGTTTTTTCCGAAAGTTTCTTTTACTGCGGATGTGAGAGCTTTCAGCTTCTGGGCATAAAGACGACGGAGCTTTCTTGTCTGGGAGAGCATATGGCCATCGCGGATAAACTGGCAGAGAGCAATCTGTTCTGCTTTGGAAGCTGTCTGATTATAGCAGGCAGCTTTTTTATATATAATTCCCGGAGAGATGGCGGAAGAACCATAAAACTCACACGGATAGATGGAAGGAGAAGCCTGGAAAAAGATCCGATATAAATCACATTTTCCCCTCCTGCAAGGCCGAACAGGGATGGTGTGGGCTTTTGGAGATAGACGAATTCGTTTTCGAAATCATCTTCAATGATCAGATGGCCGTCGGTCTCCGCGTGTCGGATCAGTTCCAGACGACGTTTCACAGGCATGATCTCACCCCATTTAGTCATATGTGCAGGTGATACATAGATTACATCACAGTTTTTGTTGCGGTAATGGACATCAAATCCGTAATCTTCAAAAACAGTGCTGCACTGGATAAAGGACGGGGTAGGAAATGAGACAGTTTTCCGGTCATGGATCAGGGGACAGAGGATCTGAAGAAGGCTCTGAAGTCCGGCACCAACTACAATATCATCGGGAGAACAGATCACATTTCTGCGTTCCCGGACATAATCGGAGAGAACTTCCCGGAAATCTTTTTCCCCCTGGGGTTCTCCGTAGGATAGCATACGTTCGTCCTGACGGAGTGCGCTTTTAATGTAACGCTGCCACAGGTCAAAACGGAAACTTTCCCGGTCAACACCGGAAGAAGCAAAATCATAGACACAGGGAATGGTGTCTCTGAAAGGCTTTTCCAGAGTAAGATGATGTTGTTTTCTGGCAATATCTGTGACATAATAGCCGCTCTGGGGTCTGGCGATAATATAGCCGTCAGCTGCAAGCTGGAGATAAGCATTTTCAATCGTGGTACGGCTAAGCTTCAGATCCTGAGCGCATTTGCGCAGAGAGGGCATCTTGCTTCCGGGAAGAAGTCGGTTTTCCATGATCATTTTCCTGTAGTAGTGGTATACTTCCAGATAGAGATGTTCTTTTTTGTGTTCTGCGGATATATTTAACATAGGTATGGTAATTTCCTTCCAAAAATGATTGCGTAAACCTGACAATATATTCTATAATAATACGTAAAAAAACTCAAGACTGGAGAAATGAGATGAAGAAAATAGCAGTGGTCAATGATCTTTCCGGACTGGGAAAATGTTCGCTTACAGCGGCAATTCCTGTGATCTCAGTGATGGGAGTGCAGGCATGCCCTTTTCCCACAGCTGTTTTAAGTAATCAGACAGGCTATGATACTTATTTCTGTGAGGATTTCACAGATCATATGGAACCATATATGGAACAGTGGAAGAAACGGGATTTTGTTCCGGATGGAATTTACACAGGTTTTCTTTCTGATGAGAAACAGGCAGATAAGATCCTGAAACTGATGGATACGTTTGCCGGGGAAGACACACTGATCCTTACAGATCCTGTAATGGGGGATGACGGGGAAGTATACCCTATCTATACAGAGGCACTTAGGAACCGCTTTTGTGAACTGGTCAGACGTTCTTATGTGATCACGCCCAATCTGACAGAAGCACTGATCCTTTTATACGGAAAGGAGAAGATGGAAGCAATCTGGAGAGAATTCCAGGAGATATCAGGAAGAGAACGGCTGGATCAGATCGAAGAGATCGGTCGCAGACTTGCAGAGGAATTTTCCCTTTCCGCAGTTGTGATCACAGGAGTGGATTACCGGGAAGGCGAGGAGCTTGTGAAAATAGGAAATCTTGTTCTGGAAAAAGAGAAAAGTTCCTGGGTCTTTGCAGAGAAATCCGGTGGCAGCTATTCCGGTACAGGAGATCTTTTTGCATCAGTACTCAGTGCGGGACTGGTGAAAGGTTATTCTATGAAAAAATGTGCACATCTGGCAGTGGATTTTATTTCTGCATCTATCAGAGATGCAGTGGAAGAAGGGACTGACCGCAATGACGGAGTGTGCTTTGAGGCACATCTTGGCAGATTGATCCAATAGAGAAGATCAGAGGAACATTTTATTATGGAACAGAAAAACTATTCAGGGGAGGTATATTATGATTTCAGCAGAAGAACAGAAACAGGTGATCGCTCTGGTAAGACAGACAAAAGATCTGATCTTAAAAGAGATGAAAAATGAGGAAGTTATGGTAAAAGGTGCGGCCAACTATGTGACGAATGTGGATCTGGCTGTACAGAATTTCCTGAAGGCTGAACTGGGAAAAGCTTTTCCGGATATCGCCCTGATCGCAGAGGAGAAGGAGAATACGGGACTTTCCGAAGAGGGAACTTACTGGATTCTGGATCCTATTGACGGAACTGCCAATCTGATCTTTGGTTTCCGTATGAGTGCTGTTGCACTTGGACTTTACGAAAAAGGCGAGATCGTTTTCGGAGCTGTGTTTAATCCGTTTACAGATGAGCTGTTTCATGCAGCGAAAGGTGAGGGAGCATATCTTAACGGTAATGCTATTCATGCTTCTTCCACAGAGCATTTCGGGGACGCTGTGATTTCCTACGGTTCCACGCCATATACGAAATCCGAAGCAAAGAATCTGTTTCCGATTTTCTATAATATCTTTATGAAATGCGGGGACTTCCGACGGACAGGTTCCGCAGAGCTTGATATGTGCTATGTGGCATGTGGAAGAGAGCATGGTTATCTTGAGCGTGACCTGAAACCCTGGGATTATTCTGCAGGAACCATTATTGTCAGAGAAGCAGGAGGCGTGGTCAGGACCTGGAAAGGTGAAGAACCAGCTTATCTGACAAATGGTGATATCCTTGCCTGTGCACCGCAGTTTGAGGAAATCTTGTTGAAAGAACTTGCATAAATCTTCATGCAGGTAATCAGCAGATATTATTGCATAAATAAATACCGGGATCTGCCGGTCTAAAAAAGAGCTGACCATTCAGGCCAGCTCTTCCCATTTCTCATAAAGCTCTTCCAGTTCTTCTGCAATGACTGCTTTTTCGCGGCTGAGCTTTGTACATTCTGCCACGTTGGTACATATATCCGGGAGAACCATAGTATCATCAATTTCTTTATCTCTTGTTTCCAGCTCTTCAATGCGGGCTTCTACTTTTTTCAGTTCGGCTTCCCGTTTTCGTTTCCTTGACTGTTCCTCTTTCATCTGCTGCCAGGAAAGCTTGTTCTCGGAGGCTGCTTTTTCTTCCTGAGGAGCTTCCGGGGTATTGATGTCAGGAGCATAGGCGCTGGTCAGCTCTTCTTTTTCTCAAGATAATAGTCGTAATCACCGATATAATTTACAACAGCCTGATTGGTCAGTTCCATGATCCTGGTTGCTGTCTGATTGATAAAGTAACGGTCGTGGGATACATACAGCACAGTACCAGTATAGCTTACAAGTGCTTCTTCCAGAATCTCCTTGGAGGCGATATCCAGATGGTTGGTAGGCTCATCCAGAATCAGGAAGTTGGCTTCTGAGAGCATTAGCTTGGCAAGAGAGACACGTCCTCGTTCGCCGCCGGAAAGTGCGGAGATCTCTTTAAATACATCATCTCCTGTAAAAAGGAAAGCTGCAAGCATATTGCGGATCTCTGTTTCTGTAAGTGTGGGGTAGGTGTCAGAAATCTCCTGGAAGATCGTCTTATCCATATGAAGAACATGATGTTCCTGATCGTAATACCCGATCTGAACCTTTGAGCCAAGAGAAAATTTACCGGCATCTGCTTCAAGAAGACTGTTGATGATCTTCAGCATCGTTGTCTTGCCGGTTCCGTTGTTTCCGATCAGGGCTACACGTTCTCCACGCTTGATATCAAAGGAGATATCTGAAAAAAGCGTCTGCCCTGGGAAAGCCTTGGAAAGTCCTTCCACATGAAGAACGTCATTTCCGCTTAAAACACGTGGCTCCAGGGAAATGCGCATCCGATCCTGGATCTCCAGCGGTTTCTCAATACGCTGCACGCGATCCAGTCATTTTTTCTACGGCTCTCAGCACGCTTGATGGATTTTTCACGGTTAAAAGATTTCAGTTTAGCGATAACTGCTCCTGATGCCTGATATCTCTCTGCTGGTTCAGGAAAGCTTTATACTGGGCATCACGAAGCTGGGCTTTCTTAAGGGCGTAGGAAGAGTAATTGCCACTGTAAACACGGGTCTCACCAGCTTCGATCTCTACGACCTTGGTGACAACTTTATCAAGAAAATAACGATCATGAGATACAATAAAAACAGCTCCCGGATAATTGAGAAGATAAGTCTCCAGCCAGGAGATACTCTCCATATCCAGATGGTTGGTAGGCTCATCAAGAAGCAGGATATCCGGCTTGGAAAGAAGCATCTTTCCAAGTGCCACACGTGTTTTCTGGCCTCCGGAAAGCTTCTCAATCTGTTTGTCGTAATCTTCCTCTGTGAAACCAAGGCCTTTCAGGACACCGGTGAGCTCGCTCTTGTAAGCATAGCCGTTCTCCAGTTCAAACTGATGGGTGAGACGGGTATAGGTCTCCATCAGGCGGTTCAGGTCATCACCAGTGACATTGTTCATTTCCTGCTCCAGATTGCGGATGCGGCGTTCCATATCAATGATGTGCTGCTTGGTCGTAAGAAGCTCCTCATAAATGGTGTGGTGGCCGTGAATATCCTGATACTGGGCGAGATAACCGATATTTTTATCCCTGGCAAGAACTACAGTTCCCGAATCTGCGGAGATCTCCTGCATGATAATACGAAGAAGCGTAGTCTTACCTGCTCCGTTGCATCCGATAAGAGCCGCTTTTTCCCGGTCCTCGATATGGAAGGATGCATTATTTAAAATAACATTTTCGCCAAATGTCTTGCATATATTCTGACATGATAAAATCATAAAAACTGTCCTCCTGTACAAAAAGATCCTGACTCTGCCTAAAAAAACAGGGAAAATCCTTCACTTATTATAACGGAAACCCACAGGAATTCAAAGAAAAAATCAATTATTTGAAAAAATATGAAGAAATTTGTACATAACTCACAAGTTTAATTGACAGGAAAATATCAATTCGGTATAATTAAACTAGTGTAAGGTAAGGAGGAAAACTATCGTGGAGACAAAACAAATCTCGAAAGCGGTGATTAAGCGTCTGCCACGCTATTACCGCTACTTAGGAGAGCTGATGGAAGACAATGTAGAGCGTATTTCTTCCAATGAATTAAGTAAGAAGATGCACACCACAGCTTCCCAGATCCGTCAGGATCTTAATAATTTCGGCGGTTTTGGGCAGCAGGGCTATGGCTATAACGTGCATTATCTTTATACAGAGATTGGTAAGATATTAGGACTGGATACTGTTCATCCGATGATCATCCTGGGTGCCGGTAATCTTGGACAGGCACTTGCCAATTATGTGGATTTTGAAAAACGGGGATTTAAGCTGGTAGGGATCTTTGATGTAAATCCGGTTCTTGAGGGCATTGCGGTTCGCGGACTTGAGATCCAGATGCTCAGTGAGCTGCCGTTTTTCCTGAGAGAGAATCATGTGGAGATTGCGATTCTTACCCTTCTAAGAATAAAGCCAAGGAGATGGCTGACATTCTGGTAGAGAACGGGATCAAGGCGAATCTGGAATTTTGCACATCTTGATCTTGAGACACCGGATGATGTGATCGTGGAGAACGTGCACCTTTCCGAGAGTCTTATGACGCTGTCGTACAATCTGAGCAAATACAGGCAGGAGCATGTGGAATAACAGAAATGAAGTATGAGGCTGCCGGAAACGGCAGCTTTCTCTGTGAGAGGGGGAAGAAGACAGCATGAAAAACTTGTTACCTGCGCTGAGATGAAGAACCTGGACAGTGCTACTATCCACAAGATCGGTGTGGCATCGGAAGTTCTGATGGAGCGGGCAGCATTGAAAGTAGTAGAGGAAACAGAGAAATACCTGGAAAAGAATGAACGGATCCTGGTAGTCTGTGGAAGCGGAAATAACGGCGGTGATGGGATCGCCGTTGCCAGATTGCTTTATCTCAAGGGAATCCGGGCAGAATTTTATATGGCCGGAAACAAGGAAAAAATGACTAGGGAGACAACGCTGCAGTACAAGATCGCTACAGCTTATCATGTACCGGAAGTGAATAACCCGAACTGGAGCGAATATACTACTATAGTAGATGCCGTGTTCGGTGTGGGCCTTGCGCGTCCGATCGAGGGACATTATGCGAAGATCATCCATGAGATGAACAGTGCGCGGGCAAAGAAGATCGCTGTTGACATCCCATCAGGAGTGAACGGAGATACTGGCCTGGAAATGGGAATCGCCTTCAGTGCCGATCTTACTGTTACGTTTGCCTATGTGAAAAGAGGACTTTGCTTTTATCCGGGAAGACTGTATGCGGGAAAGATCGTCATAGCGGATATCGGAATCTATGAGCAGGAAGCTGTAAAGGCATCTGCCCGCTGTCTGGAGAGAGAAGACCTGAAACTGTTTCCGGAGCGTGATCCCGGCGGAAATAAGGGAACTTTTGGAAAAATCCTATTTGTTACCGGAAGTGCGGGAATGTGCGGGGCTGCTTACTTAAGTGCCGGTGCAGCACTCCGGGCCGGAGCGGGAATGGTGAAGATCCAGACTGTGGAAGAGAATCGGATACCATTGCAGATTCTTTTGCCAGAAGCCATGGTATGTACCCGGTTTGATGAGGAATCCAATGAACAGCTTCTTTCCTGGTGCGACGTGATCGTGATCGGACCGGGACTTGGAACTTCAGGGGCCAGCCGTGAGAGAGAACAGTGGTTTCTCACGGCAGCTGCCCGGGAGAAAAAACCGCTGGTACTGGATGCAGATGGGCTGAATCTTCTGGCTATGCATCCGCAGTGGAGGGAATATATAGGAGATCATGTGATCCTGACTCCCCATATCGGGGAGATGAGCCGTCTCTGCGGCAAAAGTATCAGGGAGATCCAGGAGACCATTGCAGGGACAGCTGTGGATTATGCAAAGAAAACAGGCTGCGTGTGTGTTCAGAAAGATGCATGCACAGTAGTTACAGATGGCAGGAACGATGTCTATCTGAATGTTTCAGGCAATTCCGGCATGGCAACCGCAGGAAGCGGAGATGTGCTTTCCGGGATTCTGGCAGGTGTGTTGTGCATGTATCTGAAAACGGAGGAACAGCCTCCAATGGTTTTAAAGGCCGCGTTAGGTGTTTATCTTCACGGACTTTGCGGCGATCTTGCAGCCGCTGAAAAAGGAAAGCGCAGTATGCTGGCAGGGGATATCATTGAATATCTTCCGCAGGCTTTAGCGATAGGTGAAGAGGAGTCAAAATTATGAAAAAATACGAGAGAGTTAAAGCTCTGGTATCCCTGGATGCCATTGCCCATAACTTTGAGGAGATGCACAGAAATGTAAAAGAAGGAACCAGGATCATTGCAGTGATCAAGGCAGATGGCTACGGACATGGTGCCAGGGCTATTGCAAAGCTGATTCATGATTATGATTATATCTGGGGATTTGCCACAGCTACAGCAGAGGAAGCACTGGAGCTTCGTCATGCGGGCATTACCAAGCCGATCCTGATCCTGGGAATTGTTTTTGAAGAATATTATGAGGAGCTTGCTGCCAATGATATCCGGATCACCATTTCTGATCTGAATACTGCGGTAGAGTATGCCAAAGCAGGAGAACGTATCGGAAAAAATGTACATATTCACCTGGCTCTGGATACAGGAATGACCAGGATCGGTTACGCGGATATTCCGGAGAATGCTGTTAAGATCGAAAAAGTTGCCAAGATTCCGAATCTTGTGATCGAGGGAATGTTTACCCATTTTGCGAGGGCAGATGAGTTTGACCGTTCTCCTGCACTTGTGCAGCTTGACCGTTATTTGCGTTTTGCAGATCTTCTGGAAAAAAGGGGTGTGCACATCCCGGTCCGTCACTGCTCCAACAGTGCAGGTATCATCCGTGTTCCGGAAGCCAACCTTAACGTTGTCCGTGCAGGAATCACCATTTATGGCATTTATCCTTCCGAGGAGGTTGAGCGTGACATTGTGAAGCTGATTCCTGCCATGGAACTTAAGAGCCACGTATCCTATGTAAAGAATGTGGAGCGCGGAACGGCGGTAAGTTATGGAGGAACTTTTATCACAGAGCGTTTACCAGAATGGCTACGATTCCGGTAGGCTACGCAGATGGCTATCCGAGACAGCTTTCCAACAAGGGTTGGGTTCTGATCCATGGAAAAAAGCTCCGATCCTTGGCCGTGTATGTATGGATCAGTTCATGGTGGATGTCACAGATATTCCGGAGGTAAAGGCAGGCGATGAGGTGACGCTGATGGGAAGAGACGGAGATGAATTTATCAGTGTGGAGACACTGGGAGATATTTCCGGAAGATTTTCCTATGAGTTTGTCTGTGAGATCAGCAAGCGTGTTCCGAGAGTCTATATAAAAGATGGTAAGGAATGCGGCGAAGAAGAAAGCTTCTTTCAGTGATAAAAGAGATCTGTTTTACTGAGAGGTAAAGCGGGGAAAAATTACCACGCATGTATACACAATGAATTTGTGGAAATACTTATCTGTAAAAAGGACTACGGCTTACAAAGAGAAGCCGGACCAGAATCGGAGTGTGAATTGTGTGGTTATAAAAGAGGGGATATTTTTTACGCAGATTTAAGACCTGTAGTGGGAAGTGAACAGGGTGGTATCCGCCCGGTGCTGATCATTCAGAACGATGTGGGTAACAGACATAGCCCGACAGTGATCTGCGCAGCCATTACATCAAAAATGAACAAGGCAAAACTGCCGACACATATTGAGATCGATGCATCTGCTTATGGAATCGAGAAGGATTCCGTGATTCTTCTGGAACAGCTGCGTACCATTGATAAACGGAGACTGAAAGATAAGGTGTGCCATCTGGACGAGGCCATGCTGGATAAGGTGAACCATGCACTTGAAATCAGCCTGGAGCTTACATTCTAGCTTGACCGGGTATTCTGATTCTTGACGAAATCTTCCATAAGTGTTATATTTAATCGAGTTGCAATACGTGAACCGGTACTTGCGGAATGGATAAAGTATTGAATTAATAAGACACTGTTCAAAGAAGGAACAGTAAAAACGAGGAGAGGAAGATAACATGTCAGGACATTCAAAATTTGCCAACATCAAACATAAAGAAAGAGAAAAATGATGCCAAGAAGGTAAGATATTCACAGTCATC
>ENA-OUNH01000341-OUNH01000341.1-human-gut-metagenome-genome-assembly--contig:-NODE-341-length-15181-cov-3.997808_pt1 | contig 15181 bp, 10 predicted proteins | sample MGYA00242806_ERZ504814 | MGnify/ENA primary metagenome ERZ504814 (study PRJEB26092, sample SAMD00036389) | human gut metagenome | host: Homo sapiens | study: EMG produced TPA metagenomics assembly of...
CCCCAACATCCGCCGCGCCGTGGATTTCCTGACCAGCCCGAAGATGCTGGCCGCCGGGCATGAGGAAAACCTCAAGCGCCTGCAGAATGAGCTGATCCACAAGGATTGGTTCCAGACCCTGCCGGACTTCAACGCCTATGTGGTGCGCAAGGGACAGGCGCTCAGCGACTACGCCTGCGACCCGATGGGCTGGCGCCGCAAGTGCCTTATCAACATTGCTAAGGCAGGCTTCTTCTCCAGCGACCGCACCATTGCGGAGTACGACCGCGATATCTGGCATCTGGGCAAATAATACCAAATCGAGTGGGAGGCTTTCTTAAATAGAGAGCCGACCTCTCACACCACCGTGCGTACCGATCGCACAATACAAAAGAGGCATTCCGGCAATGCCTCTTTTGTTGTTGTGGGAGAAGATGGATTCCCTGTGGCGGTCACAGCGTTTTGAAGCGGGTGGGGGAAATGCCGTATTCCTGCCTGAAGGCCCGGTAAAAGCCGGAATAGTCCGAAAAGCCCACGGATTCAGCCACAGTATCCAATGCGGTGCCTTCCTTGATGAGCGTCTTAGCGGCGATAAGCCGCCGCTGGGTCACAAAACGGTAGTAGCTGACCCCCATACGCTTGCGGAACAGCTGGCTGACCGTGCTGGCGCTGACATGAAACTGGCGGGCCGTGTCATCCAGCGTGATATGCCCGGCCAGATGATCCTCGACATAAGACATGATCTCGTCCAGCAGCTCCCGCTTTTCAGCGGCAGGCTGGGCAACACGCCCGCTGCCGAAATCCCGCCGCAGCGATACAAACAGCTGCAGGGTATTGGCAAATACCGCAGCCTCCCAGCCCGGCTCTGCGGCCGTATACTCCCGCACACCGCGGCGGAACGCAGCCTCATAGGCGGCGATGCTGTCGGTGGGCAGATCACCGGTGCGCAGCATACAGGGCAGCCGGTTCAATTCGTCCAGATCCGGCCATTGTGCGCGCAGCAGCTCCACACAGGCGGGACTGACCCAGACAACGATACGGGCGTACTTTTCCTGCAGGCGTTCAAGAAACAACGGTCGATGGCTGACACCCGGCGCGATAAGCAATATATCCCCGCGCTGTATCCGGTAGCGGCGGGTGCCGATCAGATATTGCAGGTTGCCGCTGCGGATAAATATGATTTCATAGTAGACATGGCTGTGCAGCCCCACCACATCCTCCGTGGTGCTTACATCCTCCTGCGTCTGCACCAGCGGATCGTCCATCTCAATTTCCTGATAGAAGTTTCCCGAGTTGAAATGCAGCATCTCCAGCAGCTTTCCTGCCGCTCCCGATTGCCGGAGTTCTCTCCCATGACGATGCCCAGCGCCCGGGCCTGCCGTGCGATTTCGTGCAGCTTCACAAAAATTATCCTCTCTCTTTGTGTAATTCAGATATAGTATACAGTAAAATTGCTGGATTTGCAATATAGAATGTCATTTTTGCAATTTGTATTTCCGTTTTAGCACTGTATAATATGAACAACAAAAGCAGGTATGTGTTGCGGCAGGCCTGCACAGGAATTGTAACCCGCATCCAAAAAGGAGGATATTATGGCAAAGACAAAGACCCCGAGCGGTCTGTCCATGAAGCACAAGATCGGCTACGCCTGCGGTGACCTGGGCGGCTGCATGACCTTCGCCCTGATGGGCTCCATCGTCACCCGCTACTACACGAATGTTCTGCAGGTCAACACCGTTGTGCTGGCTACGATGCTGCTGGTCTGGAATGTATGGGACGCCGTCAACGACCCGCTGATGGGTGCCCTTATGGACAAGGTGTTTGCAAAGCACCACGGTCAGGGCGGCAAATTCCGCCCCTGGCTGCTCCGCTCCGCCCCCTGCGTGGCGATCACCTTTATCATCTTCTTCACGGTTCCCACCTACTTCAAGGGCGTCACGATGCTGGTCGTGCTGTTCTTCTGCAAGATCCTGTATGAAGGCTTCTACACGATGTTCAACATCCCGATGGGCTCGATGCTGTCCGCCATGGCAGATACCGACGGCGAGCGCGCCGCCCTGTCCAGCGCCCGCGGCTTCGGCAGCATGATCGGCAACATCATCCCGATGATCATCATGCCCCAGCTTCTTGCCAAGTTTGGCGATACCAGCAAGGCCTTCGGCATCGGTGCGACCCTCTGCGCCATTGTCGGCTTTGTGTTCTGTATGCTGCACTATGCCTGGACTGAAGAGCGCCATGTCAGTGTTGCCCCCAGCGAGAACAATGACAGCGTTAAGCTGACCGACATTCTGAATGTTTTCCGCGTAAACCGGCCGTTTCTGGCGCTGTGCATCCACGGCATCTGCATCTGCACGATGCAGTATGTCAGCAGCACGCTGGGCACCTACATGTACGGCGATGTGCTGGGCAACATCGGCATGATGAGCATGGCCAGCGCCGTGAGCATGCCTCTTGGTATTCTGGCACTGATCATCACCCCCAAGATCGCCGACAAGGTCGGTCTGGAGCGTATGATCCGCATCTGCCTGCTGACAGCCTCCGCCATCTACTTTGTGCTGTTCGGCGCACTGATGGTTGCTTCTGTTCCGGCAATCGCCTACATGCTCATCAGCTCCATCGCGATGGGGCTTGCCAGCGTGTCCATCTACATGCAGTGGGGTCTGGTCGGTGAGGCCATCGACTACAACGAGATGATCACCGGCAAGCGCACCGAGGGTTCCATCTACGGCACCTTCAACCTGACCCGCCGCATCGGCCAGACTGTGGGCAACTCCGCCGCCGTGCTGGCGCTGGGCTGGATCGGCTATCAGGCCGGTGCTGCCACCCAGACCGCGGGTGCCCTGACCGGCATCAAGGCGCTGGTCATGCTGATCCCCGCTATCTTCATTCTGGGCAGCTGGATCGCTTTCCGCTTTGTCTGGAACATCACCCCTGATGTGCGCGCCAAGATGGCCGCTTTCAAATCCGGCAAGGAAACCCCTGCCGCTGAATAACGCCTGATCCCGGGGCTGTGCGGCAATCCTGCGCAGCCCCTTTCCTGATTGGAGGTAACGACTATGAGGACTCGTATTTTACCGAAGATGCTCAACAGTGAGGTCGAGGAATATCTGCAGCATAATGACATCATCATTGTGCCGGTCGGCACGGTCGAGATGCACGGCGGCTTTCCACTGGACAGCGAGACCGTCATCAGCGAGGCATACGCCCTGCGGATGGCCGAGGCCTGTGACGGCCTTGTGCTGACCGGACTCCCGTATTTCTATGCCGGGGCGACCGCTTCGGGCCGCGGCACTGTGCAGGTCAGCGTGCGGCAGGGGATAGACTACCTGTCCGCCATCGCCCACAGTCTGCTGCGTCAGGGCTTCAAGCGGCAGATTTACATCAGCTTCCATGGCCCTGCCCACATGACCTGCAGCCCCATGGTGCGGGATTTCTTTGATGAGACCGGCGTCCCCATCCTGTATATGGACCTGAGCCAGCAGCTAGGCAAACTGGCCAAGGATCTGTTCACCTCGATGGACTGTTTCCACGCCATCACAGTCGGGGCATACCAGATCATGGGCCGTTTGGAGGATATTCCGCTGACCACGGCATATGCGGAGCCGATGCAGCAGAGCTGTGCGCCGTTTAATGACCTGTTCGGGCTTGCGTATCAGAGTGCAGCCATCGGTTATTGCTTTGCCAAGCAGAGCGACCATATGCCGACCACCGCCATCCCTGATGTGGCCGCCCGCCAGCGCCTTGCCGATGAGGGACAGTCCATCCTTGAAAAGGCTGTGGCCGCCATGGATATGCCCCATGTGGTGGAGCAGATGCGCAAGCTGGAAGGCTACAACAACGAGGTGGAAAAGACCCACCCCTGGATGCCCAGCGCCTACAACAAAAAGGAGAACTGATCTTATGAGCGAGCAAAAGTATCTGCGCGAGACCCCCTGCGGCACGATCTGCGGCACCGACTGCCAGTGGCCCGGCGTGGCTGCCTACAAGGGAATCCGCTACGCCACAGCCGAGCGCTGGGCTTACCCCGAGGCTGTGACCCACTGGGACGGCGTCTATGAAGCCACCGCCTACGGTGCCTGCTGCTACCAGCCGCGCTCCTTTTACAACGAAGCAGAGATGCCGGAAAAAGCCTTTTATTATAAGGAGTTCCGACTCGGCGAGACCTATACCTACAGTGAGGACTGCCTTTTTTTGAATATCTGGACCCCCGCCGATGCCGGGCCGGAAAGCAAGCTGCCGGTCATCTTCTACATTCATGGCGGCGGCTTCAGCGGCGGCTGCGGCCACGAAAAGCACTTTGACGGGCCCGAGTGGCCCACCAAGGGCTGCGTAGCCGTGACCATCAACTACCGCCTTGGCCCTCTGGGCTTTGTCTGTCTGGATGCGCTGCAGCAGGAGGCCGGCCACACCGGCAACTATGCGCTTTTTGACCAGCTGACGGCCCTGCAGTGGGTGCGTGCCAACATTGCGGCCTTCGGCGGCGATACCGACAACATCACCATCATGGGGCAGAGCGCCGGTGCGATGAGCGTGCAGCAGCTCTGCCTGAGCCCGCTGACGGAAGGTCTGTTCGCCAAGGCAGTTATGAGCAGCGGCGGCGGTGTCTCGAAGATGCTGACTGCCAAGCCCGCGGCAGAGCAGTATGGTTTCTGGAACGCGGTCATGGAAAAGGCCGACTGTGCCGATCTGGATGCATTCCGTAAGCTGCCCGCTGCCGAACTGTTTACAGCATGGCAGGCTGCCAAAAAAGAGTGCAAGAACAGCATGTCGGCCAATGGTCCGGTGCAGGACGGTGTATTTATCTGCAAGCCCGCCGCCGAGGTAGTCGCAGCAGGGGAGCAGCGGCATATTCCGTACCTGATCGGCGTGACCAGTCAGGACATGATGCCGCCTATCCTCTATAAAATGGCAGGGGACTGGTGTCGCACGCAGGCAGCCCAGAACGGCCCGGCCAGCTACGAATGGTTCTTTGACCGTCAACTGCCCGGTGACGCCTGCGGTGCATGGCACAGCAGCGATCTCTGGTACTGGTTCGGCACGCTCGACCACTGCTGGCGACCCTTCACAGCTCAGGACAAGGTACTGAGCGCCCAGATGGTGAGCTACCTCACAAACTTTGCAAAGCACGGTGACCCCAACGGCACCGATGTACCTGTCTGGCTGCCTATTGATGCAACACAGCACAAGGTTCTGCGTCTGGGTGAGCAGCCCGCCCGCATGGGCAGTGCCTCAATGCCGAAATTGGTCTGGACGATGCTGACCAACAAGGCGGTCGGCGAATAACCGTTGCATAAGCAATGCGCACACGACTCTCTCTGAGAATTGTGTGCGCATTGCTTTTTGTATTCCTACTAACAAAAAAGCCGTATGCCGGCAATTCCGGCATACGGCAATGGGATGCTATATGAGATTTTACTTCTTGATCTTGATCAGCTGGGCGTTGATGCTGTTCAGGAACTTGTCGCCCAAGGAGGAATCGGGCATCATCTCGCACATGACCTTGGGGCTCATCTTCTTGAGCATATCCCACATGCCGACACCCGGCTCGATGGAGAAGTTGGTGGTCAGCTTAACGGCTTTTATCACGATGGCAAAGGCTTCCTCATTGTGGGACAGCTCGTCCAGACTGTCGTTGACATTGTAGTAGCCCTCGGGGAATTCCATCGGGGCATCCAGATCCAGGCTGCCTACCTGCTGGAACCAGTTGGCAACGCCCTCAACATGCTCGGTGAATTCGGGCAGGACATAGCTGGCGGGTTCCTTCTCCACCTTTTCCAGCGTGATGCAGTCGCGGGCATCCTCGGTGATGGCCATCAGGGTGTTGAAGCCGGGCTGCAGGGAAACCTCAAAGCGGAAGATACGGTGAGCCTGCTGCTTGCCGATCTCCTTGCCGTTCAGGAACAGCGTTACTTCGTCCTGATTGGAGTAGACCTTGACCTCGATGGTCTCACCGGCGCGCTGGGCATAGCGGCGGCCCACAATGTGAACCATCGGCTCCTTGGACCAGTACGCCTGATAGAGGTAGAAGCTCTCCTTGCGGGTCTTGCGGTCGATGGTGACCAGACCCTTGTTGTTGCGGCCGCCAACGCCGCCCTCGTTACGGGCTGCGCAGCCGAAGTCGAACATATTCCAGACATGGGTGGCCCAGATCCAGGGGCGATCCTCAAAGACCTGCGCCATATGCTCATGGTACATGGTCTGGTATTCCTCGCTGTAATCCTTGCGCTGCGGGTTGCTGCTGTGCCAGTTCACGATGCCCTCACAGCCGTATTCGGACACGCCAAGGCAGATGTCGGGGTGCTCGGCATGGAACTTATCCAGCCACGGGCCGTTGTCCTCGATCTTGCCGCCGTACCAGCCAAAGTAGTGGTTGTAGCTTTCCAAATCGGTGATGTGGTGCATGGGGCCCTCGGTCGGGGTGTGGGAAACATGGGCGATGGTGGTCAGGCGGGTCGGGTCAAGCTCCTTGACCAGCTTCTGCAGGTCGTGGTGACGATCGACCAGCTCCTGACTGATGCCGCCGATGAGGATCTCATTGGAGATGCCCCAGAACATGATGGAGGGGTGGTTGTAGTTCTGGATAACCAGTTCCTTCATCTCCTGACGGCAATGCTCATGGGCAGCGTCACCGGGCTTGAATACGCTGATGAAGGGAATCTCAGCCCAGACGGCGAAGCCCAGCTGGTCGCAGGCATCGTAGAAGTCCTGACTGTGCTGATAGTGGGCCAGACGGATCGTGTTGGCACCCAGATCCTTGATGATCTGCGCGTCCTCATAATGATCCTCAGCGGTCAGGGCATTGCCCTTGTACAGGCGGTCCTGATGGCGGGAAACGCCGCGCAGCGGGGTAGCCACACCGTTGATGGAGAAGCCGCCGTCAGGAGTGACCGCAAAGCTGCGCACACCGGCGTTGAGGATGATCTCGTCATAGGTCTCGTTGCGGCGGTTCAGGCGGGCGGTGACGGTGTAGAGGTTCGGTTCGTCCATGCTCCACAGAACGGCCTCGGGGACATGCAGGGTGACAGCAGTGTTGTCAGAGGGGCGCACGGCACCGGCGATCTCCCAGCCGTAGGGATCCTCAAGAATGTACTGGACGGTGAAGTCGTCGCCGGCATTGGTAACGAAGGCCTGCACGGTGAAGTCCGCGCCGCCGTCCTCGGTCGGCTTGGGGGTGACCATGATGCCGGGGCCGCCGTAATAGTCCAGATCAAAGTGGGTCTCGGGGACGCTGATCAGGTTGACACCGCGGTACAGGCCGCCGTAGAAGGTAAAGTCAGCGGAGGCGGGGTACATCGTGGGGGTGTCCTCGTTGCTGACCTCGATGCTGATCTCATTGTCACCGGCAACACAGAGGTCGGTGATGTCAGCGCGGAAGCAGGAGTAGCCGCCCTCATGGGTCACGGCGTCCTTGCCGTTGATGCGCACGGTAGCCTTCAGGGCTGCGGCGGGGATCTCAACATACAGACGGCCGCCGGCCAGAGGCTGGGTGGGCACCTTGAAGGTGCGGGTGTAGACTGCGGTAGTGCGCAGATAGCTGCCGTTGCCGTCCATGCCGTCTACGGCGTTCCAAGTATGGGGCAGGTTGACGGTCTCGGTTTCACGCTCACCCTTGGGGAAGCTGAGGGTCCAGCCCTGGTTGAGGGAATACAGGTTTCTCATGAAAAATCTCCTTTCGGTGTTTGCCTTAGGGGCTTTGTTCTTGTCTCATTCTGTAACCAGTGTACCATGAAAGCAGCAGGGCAGGGTAGAACATTTTTAAGACGGAATCGTATTTTTTGCTGTGATTTCTCACAGCTTCTTGTATGTAAGGTGCCGATCAATGGCCCAGCATCGCTTTCTTTTCGCGTCGGTATTGGGTCGGCGTAGTGCCGAGCTGCTTTTTGAAGATCTTGGTAAAGTAGTTCACATCCAGAATACCGACTGCAGCAGCCACGGCGGCAATGCTGCGGTCGGTCGTAGCCAACAGCACAGCAGCACGGCCAGCACCCAGCCGCTTGGGGTCTCACGGTTGGCGCGCACATTGAAAAACGCATCAATGGCGTGCCAGATAGGGCCGTGCCTGGCGGTGTCCGCAATACCGTTTTCCTCCCGCAGAGAGTTGAGCTTGCCGCGATGCAGCCGGACATTATTACGAGTATGGCTTCGGCTTGTAATGATTGCCCATATAGAGTAAAATAAAGATATCTGTGGCGGCATCGCAGCCAATGCGCGGTGCCGCCTTTTTGAAGGAGTGTTGTAAGTGACTGCCGCAAAAACGAGGGATATGGGCACAGGCAGCGTATCCAAGCTGCTGCTGCAGCTTGCGCTGCCCGCCGTTGTAGCGCAGGTGGTAAATCTGCTGTATAACATTGTGGACCGCATTTACATCGGCCACATGGCTGATGTGGGTGCCGCCGCGCTGACCGGTGTGGGCCTGTTCACACCAATTCTGATGCTGATCACCGCCTTTGCGATGCTGTGCGGCGCTGGCGGTGCGCCGCGCGCCGCCATCGCCATGGGGCGCGGGGACAATAAAACTGCAGAAAAGATCATGGCCAACTGCTTTACGCTGCTGCTGATTCTGGCTGTTGTTCTGACTGCTGTGTTTTATCTGGCAGCCCCCAGCCTGCTGGTGCTGTTTGGTGCCAGCGCCAACACGCTGCCCTTTGCGCTGGATTATGCCCGCATCTATGTCTTGGGCAGTGTGTTTGTGCTGATCGTGCTGGGCATGAACCCCTTTGTTACCACACAGGGCTTTGCTGCCTTCAGTATGCTGACCACCGTGATCGGCGCTGTATGCAACATCATTCTTGATCCAATCTTTATCTTCGTGCTGAATATAGGCGTGAAGGGCGCGGCGACCGCCACCATCATCAGCCAGGCCGTAGGCGCTCTGTGGGTGCTGAAATTTCTGACAGGGAAGCGCACAAAATTAAAGCTCCGCGCCAAGGATATGCCGCTGCAGCGGCGGATCATCCTGCCCTGCCTTGCGCTGGGCGTGTCCACCTTTGTAATGATCGCCACCGAGAGCATTCTGTCCATTAGCTTCAACTCGAGTCTTGCGCGCTACGGCGGGGATCTGGCCGTGGGTGCTATGACCATCATCACCAGCGTATCCCAGCTTCTGTCCATGCCGCTGCAGGGTATCTGTCAGGGCGGCCAGCCGCTGATGAGCTTTAACTTCGGTGCCGGCAAGACCGACCGTGTGAAGCAGGCCTTCCGGCTGCAGTTCGGCTTCTGCGTGGCGCTGGCGGCCCTGTTCTGGGTCGTCAGCATGCTGGCCCCGCAGGTTTTGGCGGGCATCTTCACCACTGATCCGGAGCTTGTCAGCTACACGGCTTGGGCTATGCGCATTTATATGGCGGGCATCTTCTCCTGCGGCTTTCAGGTCTCCTGCCAGCAAAGCTTTGTGGCACTGGGGCAGGCTAAAATCAGCCTGTTTATGGCCTGCCTGCGCAAGCTGATCCTGCTGATCCCACTGATTTTTATTCTGCCGCACTGTATGCCCGACAAGGTTTTCGCTGTCTTTCTGGCCGAGCCGGTCAGCGACATTATCGCTGCCGCCGTGACGAGCATCGCCTTCTTCACCCGGTTCAACAAGATCCTCGCGGGCGCGCCGAAAAGCAATACGCAGCCGATGTAAGAGCGATACCGTAAACAAATGCTCTGCCAGCAGTAAAATACATGTGTCTATTTCACCAATCCTATCCTGTTTCAGAACGCGGGCGGCCGCTATAATGGTAGCAACATCAGCAAGATAACCTGCTGATGCGGATGTTACCGCGGCCGCAGTTCAGCGGCCGGCGTTCTGAAGGAGGAACAAATCTATGGCTATCATCATTGCTGCAGCCGTGGCAGCGGCTCTCATCGTATTCTGCTTTCTCTGCTATAAGAAAGCCCCGCCGACCCAGGCGATCGTTGTGACCGGTCTCGGGCTGGCCCGCCCCAAGGTTGTATGCGGGCGCGGCGTTTTTGTCCTGCCCGTTGTGCAGCGCGCCGACCGGCTGAACATGCGCCTTTTGAAAATTGATGTCAAGACGCCGGAAACGGGCGTCAAAACCAAGGAGGGCGTTTCCCTCTGGCTGGACAGCGTAGTCACTGTGCAGGTCTACAGCGAAAACTCGACCGTCTCGGATGATGAAGTTCGGGCAGCCGGGTATGATGACATCAAAAAGTACATCAACTCCCGCCAGCAGTCTGCGATCTCGAACTTCCTCGGAATGGACGAGGCACATATTAATGAAAAGATCAATGATGTGCTGCAGGGCAATCTGCGTGAGATCGTCAGTGAGATGACGGTTGACCAGATTCTGACCAACCGCAAGCAGATGGCAGTCAGCGTGGTCGAAAACGCCGCCCGACCTTGCCAAGATGGGTCTGGAGGTTGTGACCTTCAATGTGCAGGATGTCAAGGACGCTGTGGATGCGATGGGGCATAACCATGGTGTCATCGAAGCCATCGGTGTGGAGCAGGAGGAGCTTGTGAAAAAGCGTGCCTCCATTGCCAAGGCCGAGGCTGAGCGCGATGTATCCTGCGCCAAGGCTGCCGCCGCCATGGCCGCCAACGAAAAGGAGATCGAAGCCCAGACCGCCATTGCCAAGCGCAACAACGAGTTGGAGTTGGCAAAGTCCCAGTTGAAGGCCGAGGCCGACAAGGCTGCTGCCGATGCTCAGGCCGCCGGTATGATTCAGACCAACCTGCGTGCCCGTGAGGTCAAGGAGTCCGAAGCAGACGCCGAGATCGCCAAGCAGAAAAAGATGGTCGATCTGGCCGCGCAGGAGGCAGAGGTCCAGCAGCGCAAGCTGGACGCTGAGGTTCGCAAGCAGGCCGATGCCGAGCTTTACCGCCGCCAGAAGGAGGCCGAAGCGCAAAAGTATGAGGCCGAGCGCGCCGCCGAGGCTGCAAAGTTTGCCAAGCAGCAGGAGGCCGAGGGCATTGCACTGGTCGGCCGTGCCGAGGCGGAGGCCATCCGCCAGAAGGGTCTGGCTGAGGCCGAGGCGATGAAGCAGAAGGCAGAGGCCTACAAGCAGTACAATGATGCCGCCGTTGCCGAAATGATGATCAAGGTGCTGCCCGACATTGCAAAGAGTGTTGCCCAGCCCCTGTCCGCCATCGACAAGGTGTCCATCATTGGTGGTGACGCCGGCGGAGTGTCCGGTATTTCCGGCAATGTTCCGGTGCTGATGGCTCAGGCCATTGAAGCTATGAAGGAGGCCACCGGCATCGACATGAAGGAGATCGTCCGCGCCAACAGCATTCAGGCCAAGACCGACCGCAACATCAATGTAACGGGATTGGACAGTCTTAAGCCCCAGAGCCCCGAGAACCCAGAGATCAAAGAAAACAAAACCACCGAAGTGACGGCCGAATAAGCCGCGAGCCTGCCCGGTTCAATCCGGACAGGCTCTTTTTGTTTGCGTTGGGGGGTATACCCCTCTCATGCGCAGACTGCACAAATCGAAGGACTGTTTTCCTGTGAAAGGCGACGAAACTTTTTTCAGTTCATGCCAAAAAACATGCATTTTGTGCAAAATGTGTGCCAATCGCAAGAAAGCGTGGTATGCTACACTCACATCAATGAGAGGACGACCCCGGCAGGGATGCTGTTTAAGCCCTGCCAAAGAAGGAGGAACCCAAATGTTGGAGATCACCCGCCTGACTGTGGAGCATCTGGCCCAAGGCTGTGTGACTGACTGCCCGGCGCCGCGCATCGGCTTCGCGGTACAAAGCGACCGCAATGATGCCGAGCTTACGGATGCCATTCTGCAGGTCGGCGATTGGAATGTTCATCTGCCTCAGGATGGCCAGACCGGCACCGCCTACAAGGGGCCGCGCTGCTGCCCTTTACGACCTACGGTGTCCGGCTGACAGTCACCGATAATACCGGCGCAGCCGCCGAGGCAGAAACCACCTTTGAAACCGGCCGCATGGAGACCCCCTGGCGCGGTCAGTGGATCAGCGACCCGGCCTTTACCTTTACCGAGGCCAAGGTCAGCCCCGTGCCTATGGTCTTTCGCAAAACGATCGAAACCGCAAAGACCATTGCCCGTGCGCGGCTTTATGCAACCGCTATGGGCATCTATGAGATAGAGCTGAACGGCCAAAAGCTGGGGCGGCAGTATTTTGCCCCCGGCTTTACAAGCTACAAGAGCTATCTGCAGTATCAGACCTACGATGTAACGGAGCTTTTGACCGGCCATGACACGCTGACTGCCACAGTGGCAGGCGGCTGGGCCGTTGGCAGCTTCGTTTTTACCCGCAAAAACCGCGTCACGGCCGACCGGCAGGCACTGCTTGCCGAGCTGCGTATCGAGTACGCTGACGGCAGTGTGGAGGTCATCGGAACCGACAGCAGCTGGGAGGTCACTGAGAACGGCCCCGTCCGCATGGCCGACCTGTATGACGGTGAAACCTATGATGCCACCCATAAGACAGATGGCTGGCACGCCGCTGCCCCCGAGACCCTGAAGATCACCCCCGCCATTACGGCAGAGTACGGTGCGCCGGTCACGGCCCATGAGGTGTTCAAGCCGGTGGCCGTCACTACCGCGCCGGACGGGGAAACGATCTACGACTTCGGCCAGAACTTTGCGGGCGTTATCCGCATATCGCTGCAGGGCAGTGCCGGTCAGGTCATTACGGTGCGCCACGCCGAGATCTTGAACCCAGACGGCACACTGAACACGACCTTCCTGCGCAGTGCCAAAGCCACCGCAGCCTACACCTGCCGGGACGGCAAGCAGACCTACAGCCCGCGTTTCACCTATATGGGCTTCCGCTATGCGGGAATCAAGGGCGTAAAGCCGGAGGATGTCGAGGTAGAGGCAGTTGCCCTTTACTCCGATGTGGCACACGCCGGAGCCTTCCACTGTTCAAACGAGCTGCTCAACCGGCTGCAGTCCAACATTACATGGAGCGCAAAGTCCAATTTTGTTGATATTCCGACTGACTGCCCCCAGCGCGATGAGCGGATGGGATGGACCGGAGACATCAATGTCTTTGCACCGACAGCGCTTTACAACTTCGAGTTGAGCCGTTTTCTTGAAAAATGGCTGCGTGATGTCAAGGCCGAGCAGCGGCCGGGCGGCGGCATTCCGAACACAGTGCCCGTACAAGGCTACGGATTCCCGGCCACGATGCCCGAGATGGCGGTGGACTGGTGGGGCGATGCCTGCGTGAATGTGCCGTGGGCGCTCTACGAGGCGACCGGCAGCGTCGACATTCTGCGCACGATGTACCCCACAATGCAGAAATATGTCAAGGCCTGCCGCTTCTGGGCAGGGTTCGGCATCGGAAAGCACCGCTATATCTGGCACACACCGTCCGTCCTGCACTTTGGCGACTGGGTCGCGCCCGATGTGCCCAAGATGAGCCAGTGGCAGGCGCGCAGCAAGTACACTGCCACGGCCAGCCTTTTTTACACCAGCAGCCGGTTGGCTGCGATTGCACGCATCCTCGGTAAGGATCAGGACGCCGCCCTTTACACGGATTTGAGCCGCAAGGTGGCAGATGCCTACTGCAGCGTATTTACGGACGGCAGCGGCAGGGTAAAGGACGAGTTCCAGACCGCCTATGTGCTGCCGCTGTACCTGAACATCTTCCCCGAGAATGTCCGCGCCAAGGCTGCCGAAAACCTTGTGCAGCTCGTTGAAAAGAACGATTACAAGATCGGCACCGGCTTTCCCGGCACACCGTACATCCTGTTCGCACTGGCCGACAGCGGACATGCCGACACGGCCTTCAAGATGCTGCTGAACACCCAATGCCCCGGCTGGCTGTATGAGGTCAGAGTCGGCGCCACAACGGTGTGGGAGCGCTGGGACGGCCTTGATGAGAATGGCGAGTGTCCCATCAGCAATGATGGCACCGACCAGATGATCTCCTACAACCATTATGCCAGCGGTGCGGTGGGCGCTTTCCTTTACCGCCGCGTGCTGGGCGTTGAGCCGCTGGAGGCCGGGTATAAGTGTTTTCGCTTTGCACCGCTCATCGGCGGCGGCCTGACCGAAGCCGACGGCACTGTTGATACGCCTTACGGCAAGATTCGTGCAGCGTGGCAGCTTACAGACGGTGCAATCACCGCCCGCGTGACGGTGCCGATGGGCACGGTCTGCAGCGTCCTGCTGCCCGGGGCAGGGAAGTTCACCCTTGGCAGCGGCACACACGAAGTGCGCGGCAGCCTTTGAGCAGCCCTGACCACAACTTATCAGATAAAGAAGGAGTGACCCCTCTCTTATGGCTATATCCAAATCCAATTTCTGGTCGTCCCCGCTGACGCGGTCCCACATTACGAGCGATGATGTAAAAATGCCGGAAATGTTGCTCGGCTATTTTATCGGCCCGTTCGGCGCACTGCTTTCCTCCGGTATCTTTACAAGCATCCTGCAGAACTATTTCACCGATGTCCTCAAGCTGGATCTCGGCTTTCTGACCACGCTGCAGCTGATTTCGACCGTCCTGATCGTAGCGGCCAACCTCGTGGTAGGCCAGCTGATTGAGCGTACCCACGCACTGGCCGGCAAGGCCCGCCCGTGGATTCTGCTCTCGGCGCTGACGCTTTCGGTTGCGAGCGTGCTGATGTTCGTTGTCCCCTTTGAGGGCGCGGCCAAGATGGTCTGGATCGCGGTTGCTTATAACCTTTACTACGCCGTGGCCTATCCCATCTACAACACCGCCAACTCTACGATGATCCCGGTTTCGACCCGTGACAGCAAGCAGCGCGGCGCGCTGGCCTCCTTCACGAACATTGCGGGTCTGGGCGTCATGGGCTGCGGCTCGATGGTGTTCCCGATGCTCGTTTCCTTCGCACTGAAGGAAAATCAGCACCTTTGGTTCGTTGCCATGCTGGCAGTGGCCATTTTCAGCGCGATCACGATTTATCTGCAGTTCCTTTTCACCCGGGAGCGTGTTACCGAGGAGGGCCGCGGCGAGGATGCCGCCCCGAAGAAGGCGGCCTCGCTGGGTGAGCAGCTCAAGGCTGTGACCAGCGACCGTATGTGGTGGATCGTCATGGCATTCTACATGCTGTTCCAGTGGAGCGGCGCGATGAAGAACGGCTCGATGAGCTACTACTGCAAGTGGGTGCTGGACAACACCTTCTTTGGCAATGCTGACGCATGGGGTGCCTCGCAGAGCCTGCTCAGCATCATGGGTGCGATCCCGATGGCTGTGGCTGCCGTGTTTGTCGTGCCGCTGGCCAACAAATTCGGCAAGCGGATGGTC
>ENA-OUNH01000342-OUNH01000342.1-human-gut-metagenome-genome-assembly--contig:-NODE-342-length-15129-cov-3.642181_pt1 | contig 15129 bp, 17 predicted proteins | sample MGYA00242806_ERZ504814 | MGnify/ENA primary metagenome ERZ504814 (study PRJEB26092, sample SAMD00036389) | human gut metagenome | host: Homo sapiens | study: EMG produced TPA metagenomics assembly of...
CTTCTCCTAGCATGATGGTTCTCCTTCTGTTAAAATCTCCACTTCCGGAATCTCCTTTTTCAAAAATCTCAGCTGCCCAGCAAGCTGCCGTTTTATTATTGATCGTTGCCGGATATCCTGAATCCATATAATAGGATCCCTCTATTTCCCAGGCATCTGCAATAGATGTGGTCAGTTTTTTCAGACGTCGAATAATCTCTTCCCGCACTTTTGTATCATAAGTTCGAATTGTTCCTTCCAGATATCCTTTTTCTGCAATAATATTATATTTTTCGCCACATCGAATCCGGCAAATGTTTACAACTGCTGTTTCCTGCGCTGATATATCATTTGCTGTAATATTTCCGATTGCATTGATCAACGCCGCCATTGCTGGAATCGGATTCCTACAAATGTGAGGTGTTGCTCCATGTCCACCTTTCCCTATTAGTTCAATAGAAAACGCATCCGGTTGTGCCATTACAGGTCCTGACATGCAGGTAATAGTACCTGCTCTTTGTGGCCATACATGAAAAGCAACTATCAAATCCGGCTTCGGAGTTTTCATTGCTCCATCTACAATCATACGGGCAGCACCACCCTGATGTTCCTCAGACGGCTGGAATAAAAATACTATATTTCCATATAGCTGCTCCCGATTTTCATGTAAAATCCGAATACAGCCAAGCAGCACTGTCATATGCGCATCATGTCCACACGCATGCATAACACCATTTTCTTCCGAGCTCCATGAAAGTCCTGTCTGTTCTTGAATTGGAAGTGCGTCCATATCTGCACGAAAAGCAATCGTATAACCAGGTTTTCCGCTTCGAATTATTGCATATACACCCGTATCAGCACATGTCCTGCATTCCACTCCCCATTGTTTCAATTGACTAAGAATCCATTCCTGTGTCTGATATTCCTGCCCGGACAACTCCGGGTGCTTATGGAGATGGATATAATATCTTTAATTTCTTCCTCCGCCTCTTTGGCTTTTTGGTAAAAATCAACTTTCACTCTTAATCCCTCCCCAAAATCTTATTTACATCTTTTTGCAGTCTCTCAAAAGATCTGCAATACTATCAATGGTGATGCTATGTCCTAAATAAATTCCCTCAGCAAACTCTGTTTTTGCATCTCTTCCATATTCCTCTGATAAACTCATTGCATATGGAAGAATATTCTGAGATGTATGTGCCAGGCAAGCATTTTTCTTTATTTCTATTACGTCTGAAATGTCTACGTAGATATCTGGTCTGCGACGATTACTTCTATTATCTGCGCCAAAATAGATCAGCGCATCATAATGCCAGTCAGTATCATCATCTGAATACTTTTTCAATCCAGCCGTAAAACAAGCCGCTCTTGTAATTCTTGATACAGCTGTATGATCCGGATGATAATCATCCTCCAAAAGTGTTAAAACAAATTTTGGAGAACACTTTCGCAAATGTGGAATCAAAGCATCCACTGCTTCCTTACAGAAATAGACGCCTGCATCCGGAAAATTTAGCATTTCAAAATAATCTAGCTTTAAAATTTCTGCGGCTTTTTTTGCCTCTGCTTCTCTTTCCCTCTGCTCCGCATAACCTCCCGCTTCCCCTCTGGTAAAAATTACAAGCCCTGTTTTTAATCCTTCTTTTTTTGCTTTTGCAAACATTCCTGCAGCACAGACTTCCAAATCATCTGGATGTGCACAAACTGCTAAAATATCAACCATAATCTATTCTCCTTACTACTGTTTTACTCCTGTGGTTGCAATTCCTTCTACGAACTGTTTCTGGAAAAAGAAAAATAGTACTATCATCGGAAGAATCGCAATAATGCCTCCCGCCATGACCTGCGGATAATAGGTTGTATGCTCTCCGATAAGCATTGCAAGACCAGCAGATAATGTCATTTTCTCCATAGAATTATTTACAATTAACGGCCACATCAAATCTTTAAATGTAGATATTCCTGTCAAAATTGCTAAAGAAGACAATGCAGGTTTTAATAACGGCAATAAAATCTTATAATAAATCTGAAAAAATCCACATCCATCTAACATAGCTGCTTCATCTAAACTCTTCGGAAGTCCTTTAAAAAATTCACATAACATAAATGTACCAAAAGCACTGAATATTTTAGGAATCCATAATGCTGTTACCGTATCTGCCAAATGTAGCTTTACCATGATCTCATAATTGGGAACTAGGAAAATCTGTCCTGGAACCATCAGTAATGCCAAAAGGACGATAAAAATTACATCCCTTCCCGGAAAATTCAATCTGGCAAACGCATATGCAGCCATAGAGCATATCAGTAACTCAATCACAATTGTAAAAATCAAGACCAAAAATGTATTGATGTAAAAACTAAGAAACGGAAACTTGGCTACAATCTCCTGGTAGCTTTCCACTGTAAAAATTTTCGGTAAAATTGTTGGTGGTATCTGAATACTTTCTTCATAGGATTTGAAAGATGTCAAAATCATCCATATAAATGGACATACTGTCACAGCAGCACATAGAACAAGTAACAGATATACCTGCCACTTTCTTTTTTCATTATATAATCTCCTTTCTACGTCCTGATCCTCATTAATCATCATAAAATACCAATTTCTTCTGACAGATCATCTGAATTGCTGTAATCACTAAAATCAGAAAAAACAGCACCAGACTGATTGCTGCACCATATCCCTTATGAAAATTTTACAAAAGATTGTTCAAAAAAATATGTAACCAGCGATCTGGATGCTGCAGTTCCACTGCTTCCCTGTGGAATCATCAGATAAATAAAATCAAAAATCTGGAATACATTAATAACAGTTGTTACACATACAAAAATATAGATGGCGATAACAGCGGTAATGTAATCTTAAAAAAACGCTGAATCCCATTCGCTCCATCAATTTCAGCAGCCTCCTTGTAACACACCGGAATCCCCTGTAATCCGGCTAACAATACAATTACTTGATATGCAACACTTGCCCAGATAAATACAATAGAAATAGAAAACAACACTATTCTAGGATCAGAAAGCCATGCAATTGGATTCACTCCAAACTTTCCAAGAATTTCATTGAAAATACCAAATTTATAATTCATCAACCATTTCCACAAAAGTCCAATTGCGGCCGGTAAAGTAACTGCCGGAAGAAAGATGCATACTCTGAAAAAACCAATTCCCTTTACCTTAGAATTCAATAATACAGCCAGCAAAATCGCCAGAATCACAACTGCCGGTACACAAATAACTACATATAATATCGTATTAATAAATGCCTGATAAAACGCTTCATCATGAAAAAGCTTTACATAGTTCTCAAGTCCAACAAATTTGGGAATACCAAAGCTTGACTTATTTGTAAAACTATAATAAACATTCTGAAAAAATGCCCAGATAAAAAATACGATGACTCCTGACATCAATGGCGCAATCATTAGATAACCTGTCCTTATTTCCCGATGCCTTAGTGAATCCACTTTATTTTTTTCATCAAATATTCTCTCCTGTCAATTAAGCATAGATTCGAAATCTGCCTTCGCTATTTTATTCATAATTGAACAGCTTTTTGCAGCTTATTCGTTGAAAAAAAGGAGTGTTGCTCATTTCATTATTAGCAACACTTCCAATCCATCTTATGATTCGCTGTCCAAAGCACTCTGTGTTACTTCCTGCATCTGTGAACATCCCTCTTCCGGAGTTAATTCTTTTGCAAATATCTTTGCTGAAATCTCAGTTACAGCAGGAAGCCATTCTGCAACGCTTGTAGATGTCGGAAATGGAAATCCAGTTTCTGCTGCTTCGAAAATTACACTTACATCTATGTGATCTGCTTTATAATACTGCTGGGCACTAATCAGTGCCGGAACATCTACCTTCGCTTCTGCCTGCATTTTATTAGCCTCTTCCCCTGAAAGATATTTTACAAGTTTCCACGACGCATCCTTGTTTTCACTGTTAGCATTGATTGCATAGCCCAATCCGCCAATAACGCTCTGATTTCCTGCTTCTTTTGCGGGCATAGCAATAGTTCCTATCTGATCAGCGAAACTCGCTTCATCAATAACAGATGTTTTCCAGGATCCCATGAAAAGAATGGCTCCCTTCTGAGACAGAAACAAATCTGTTCCCTTTGTATCCGAAAGCACTTCGCTTCCTGGCATCAGACCTTCATCCATAAGTGATACCATATCACTAAACGCTTTCACCGTTCCTTTCTGATCAAAACCTGCTGTTTTCATATCTTCACTGAGCACAAAGCCTCCTGATTGATTGATAAAGTTGAAAAAAGAAGGCTGGGCATCCAGTTCCATTAGTATCGGATATTCATCAGATCCTGCTTCTGTAATTTTAGTCTTTAACTGTTTTGCAATATCTGTCATATCCTCCCATGTCCATCCGGTCTGAGGCTCTTCTACCCCATATTTTCAAAAATAGCTTTATTGAAAAATACCTGTACCGTGTCCATTCCCTTTGGTATACAGTATTGAACATCCTTATAATTATAAGAGTCTTTCAAAACACTTACGTAATCATCCATATTAATTTCATCTTTTTCAATATATTCATCAAGCGGTTCCAAAACACCAGCCTCTGCATATTTAGGAAGATATGTATTCATCCAAAATACATCTGCCGCACTATTTGATCCCATTGCAGCATCCAACTTTGTCCAATACTGTGACCAAGGAGTTAACTGTAAATCTACATCAATATCAGGATTCTCTGTTTCAAATTTCTCAATAATCTCATCAAATACCGGCTTCTGAACCTCATCCCAAATTGCAAAAGAAATTTTAGTAACATCATCTTTTTTCTCTGCATACACCGGTGAAGTTACTCCTAAGACCATTGAACCAGTCATTACAAGTGTCAGCATTTTACAAATTCTTTTTTTCATGTTTTCCCTCCAAATTTGTACTTTTTTATCATTATTAACTGTTTCTATTCTTTTAATATTTTCTGATTGAGAATGCAGGTTTCTCCTTCTTCCAGTTTGTAGGGTAATGTAATTTCTATGTTTTCTTCCCTTTTCTGGTTCTGAAAAGTATCCAATGTCTGCTCTATCATTTTTTTGATAGGCTGACGGATAGTTGTTAGCTTGGGAGTTACCTGCCTAGATAAACTAATCCCGTCAAATCCCATAACGGAAACATCCTCCGGAACTCTTAACCCTCTCTCAGCCAGAGCACTGATAACCCCCAATGCGGCTTCATCACTGAATGCAAATACTGCTGTAAAAGAAATTCCCTGTTGAAGTGCCTGCGTGGTTATACGATACCCACTATTATATGTCAACTCACCATATTTCACTCGATCTGCATCGAATTCCAATCCATATTCCTCGAAAGCTCTTTTGCATCCTGCAATACGCTGAAATCCGGAGCTGATACTCTTAGGATAATCCGATATAATCAAGATTCTCTCATGCTTAAGTTCAAGAAGATATCTTGCGCCTTCATGTGCTGCTGCCAAATCATTGATATGAATCATTTTGCATCGCTGATCCTCACTGATTGCACCAAACATCACCATTTTAATACTCTTAGCCGCTATATAATTGAGCATATCCTGATTTGTATTTTCCTCCAGATAAATTACGCCCGTGATATCCAGTTCTTTAAAATATTGTTTATAAGACTCATCTTGACCCACAACAGGAATAAATATCATTCTGCAACCATATTTCGGAACCGCATCTAGGAAATTCTTTAGAACCTCACTGAAATATGCCAGCTTAAGATTTGGAATTAAAACAGCAATTACACCGGGATTCTTTGTTTATATACAGGTTTATATGAAAGTTCTCGAACTGCTTTTTCAATTCTCTTGGAGGTTTCCGTTGTTACAACATTTTTCCCATGAAAATATCTTGAAACCGTAGCTGGTGATACTCCTGCTCTTTTTGCAACATCTCTTATTGTTGCCCCATATCATCACCTCCTTTTTCAACGTATTTCACATTCTTTTTTGCTATTCTCGCATTGTTTGTTGTATCTTTTTACCAATTTTATATTTGAAATTATAAGAATCAATGTATAAAATGTCAACCCTATTTCATTTGTTTCATTTTTATTTCATGTGTTTCACCGAAACATCATTTTTCACCACGTGTTTTCTTTTCTCTCCATTTATTTAGATCCAGAAACTTATAAATAAGATCCTCATGATGTAACACGTTTTATCAAATGTACTTCTTACACAAAGTCAGCACGCCCTGTTTTCCAGAAGAAACGTGAACGTATCATTGCTCATTTTATGATCCACTACACTGCATTGCTTGATCAATACGGTTCCATCTATTCTGTAAATCGCACCTGCATCACTGGCGAGTTTAAAAAGTTTCTTATGAGAAATACTGTAAATAATCTCTGCCTGTTGATAACGTAGATACTGTCGGCGTAATTTTCTAAGCTGCTCTGGTACTTCCTTCATACTTGTGATTGGTTTATAATTTTTATCCATGATATTTTCCTCCAAAATTAGATTCACTGTTTTACAGAAGTTGACTGCCGGGATATATTTTTGAGTACGAAAAAAAGCACCTCTCAGATTAAACTCTAAGAAGTGCTCTTGTTGTCATGCATATCAATCATTGATCCAGTGAATCAATTTTGATTTCATTCTCAAACCTGTGTCTTTCCACCTGAAATTCGTCATGCTTCATAACGATTCATTATTATCCCAAATTTTGTTGTCAAATTGTTGTCAAACGCAGTCTGACATCATGGTTTTAGACATTTAATATTTAATTTTAGTACAGCTTTGCACCTGCCGGAATATGGTTATCAACCATCAGAAGATGAAGTTTTTCTTCTCCCTCTTCCTCATGAATTGCAGATAACAGCATACCACAGGATTCAATTCCCATCATAGCTCTTGGAGGCAGATTTGTGATAGCGATCAGTGTCTTACCAACCAGTTCTTCTGGCTCGTAATAAGCGTGAATACCGCTTAAAATCGTACGATCTGTGCCTGTTCCGTCATCCAGAGTAAACTGTAACAGCTTCTTGGATTTCTTAACTGCTTCACAAGCTTTTACCTTTACAGCTCTGAAATCTGACTTGCTGAAAGTATCGAAATCAACAAATTCCTCAAATAAAGGCTCTACCTTTACCTTGGAGAAGTCGATAACTTCTTCTTTCTCCGGTGCTGCTGTGGAAGTGCTGTTTTCTGACTTTGCAGAATTCTTATCAGCGTCTAAGGACTTCATTGTCGGGAACAGCAGTACATCTCTGATTGCCTGGCTGTCTGTCAGAAGCATAACGAGACGGTCGATTCCGTATCCGATACCACCTGTTGGCGGCATACCGATCTCCAGTGCGTTCAGGAAGTCTTCATCTGTATGGTTTGCTTCCTCATCACCTGCGTCTGCAAGAGCATCCTGTGCTTTGAAACGCTCTCTCTGATCGATCGGGTCGTTGAGCTCGGAATATGCGTTACACATTTCCCATGTATTAATAAAGAGCTCGAAACGCTCTACCTTGTTCGGGTCAGAAGGTTTCTTCTTTGTCAGCGGAGAGATCTCAATCGGATGATCCATGATGAATGTCGGCTGAATCAGCTCTTTCTCACAGTATTCCTCAAAGAAGAGGTTGATGATATCACCTTTCTTGTGACGATCCTCATATTCGATATGATGCTCATCCGCAAGTTTCTTAGCTGCCTCATCATCTGCTACTTCGTCAAAATCAATTCCTGTATATTTCTTGATGGCATCGTTCATGGTCAGACGTGCGAATGGCTTTCCAAGGTCGATCTCAATACCGTTGTAGGAGATCTTTGTGGAACCGCAGACCTTCTCTGCAAGATAACGGAACATGGACTCTGTCAGCTCCATCATTCCCTCATAGTCAGTATATGCCTGATAAAGCTCCATCAGAGTGAACTCCGGATTGTGGCGGGTATCAACACCCTCGTTACGGAATACACGGCCGATCTCGTAAACTCTCTCAAGTCCGCCCACGATCAGTCTCTTAAGATAAAGCTCCAGGGAAATACGAAGCTTAACGTCTTCGTTCAGTGCGTTGTAATGTGTCTCAAACGGTCTTGCAGCTGCACCGCCTGCGTTGGAAACCAGCATTGGTGTCTCCACTTCCATGAAGTCACGTCCTGCAAGGAAATTACGGATTTCCTTAAGGATCTGGGAACGTTTGATGAATACCTTCTTGCTGTCCTGGTTCATGATAAGATCCACATATCTCTGACGATAACGGGTATCTGTATCTGTCAGTCCGTGGAATTTCTCAGGAAGGATCTGTAAGCTCTTGGAAAGAAGAGTCATCTTCTCTGCATGAATGGAGATCTCACCTGTTCTTGTTCTGAAAGCAAATCCCTCCAGACCAAAAATATCGCCAATATCAGATTTCTTGAAATCTGCATAGGAATCGGTTCCAATGGCATCTCTTGCCACATAAACCTGAATGTTACCCTGTAAATCCTGGATATTGCAGAAAGAAGCTTTTCCCATTACACGCTTGAACATCATACGTCCTGCGATTGATACATGGATCGGGCTTGCGTCCATGATGCTTCTTCTTTCTTCATAATCCTTCTTCTGAGCCTCTTTTGCCTGCTCTTCATCAAGACCTGTTACATCAAGCTCCTTGCGATCTTTGAGAAGCTCTGCCTCATGTGCTTCATAGAGATTCTTTACCTCAAGGGAATGATGTGTCTGATCAAATTTTGTGATCTGAAACGGGTCCCTGCCATTTGCCTGAAGGTCTGCCAGTTTGTCACGACGTACCTTAAGCAGCTGGTTTACATCCTGCTTCTTCTGCTCTGCCACTTGTCGGCCTCCTTAATCTACCAATCGTTTAGCGGATATTTGCAATCCGCATTCGCTACTTGCTCATAATTAAATAACTGTTTCACAGTTATATTATACGTTTCTCTGGATCTCAAGAACTTTGTATTTCATGATTCCGGACGGCATCTCAACCTCAACGATATCGTTGGTGTGTGCACCGATCAGTGCCTTGCCTACCGGAGACTCGTTGGAGATCTTGCCCTCAAGGCTGTTAGCCTCTGTGGAACCTACGATCTTCAGCTCCATGTCTTCCTCAAACTCATAATCATGAACCTTAACCTTGCAGCCTACGCTGATTCTGTCAAGATCAACTTCGTCCTCTACTACAACCTCGGCATTCTTAAGGATCTTCTCGATCTCCTCGATACGTGCCTCGATATCTCTCTGCTCGTCTTTTGCTGCATCGTACTCAGCGTTCTCAGAAAGGTCTCCCTGCTCTCTGGCCTCTTTGATCTTTCCTGCTACTTCTTTTCTCTTAACAACTTTCAGATCATGCAGCTCGTCTTCCAATTTTCTAAGTCCTGCGTATGTGAGTAAGTTCTTCTTTGCTTCTTCCATTTTGCCTTACTTCCTTTCAAAACCGTGCTGTTTTTCTGAAAAAATACAGCTTCGGATATTTCTGTTGCTACCATTCCCAAGAGCTCTTTTTTCTAAAAAAGGGCGTAAAAATCTCAGGATATTCACAATTCCTGTATTATACCGAAAAGCCCCAGTATTGTCAAGCATTCCACGTCGAAAAAAGGACCTCCTGAAACGCAGAAAAACCGCAGGAAATCATAAATTTCCACACGGTTTTCCAAGCATTTTTTCTTATCTTTCCAGAAGCATATCTGTAAGCTTTTTCAGCTCCTCATAGCTTGCAATATTATTGGATTCTCTCCGAATCCCGGCACTGTGGCGCATACCTGCTGTGTACCAGGCCACATGTTTACGCATCTCCCGGATCCCGATATATTCTCCCTTGATCTCAATCTGGTTTCGCGCATGACGCAAAATCATCTCACAGACTTCCTCCACAGAAGGTTTCGGCAGCTTTTCGCCGGTCCGGAAGTAGTGGTTCAGCTCCCGGAATATCCACGGATTTCCACGGACTGCGCGGCCGATCATCACTGCATCACAGCCAGTCTCTTTAAACATCTCCTCTGCTATTTCCGGGGAAACGATATCTCCGTTTCCGATCACAGGAATCGTCACAGCCTCTTTCACACGACGGATGGCATCCCAGTCAGCCTGCCCGGAATAGTACTGCTGCCTTGTTCTTCCATGAACTGCAATGGCCGCTGCCCCGGCGTCTTCCACACGCTTGGCGATCTCCACCACATCCACCGGTATATTCTCGTCAAAACCGATCCTCACCTTCACAGTCACAGGTTTGGAAACTGCTCCTGAAACACTTCGTACGATCTGTTCAATGAGCCTTGGATTTTTCAGAAGTGCGGATCCCTCGCCATTGTTTACTACCTTCGGAACCGGGCATCCCATATTGATATCAAGAATGTCAAAAGGACGATCCTCGATGCTTTTTGCCACTTCTGCCATCAGCTCCGGTTCACTGCCAAAAAGCTGCATGGACACCGGATGTTCTCCGGGGTCAATCTCCATCAGTGCTTCTGTATTTTTATTATGATAGGAAATGGCTTTTGCACTGACCATTTCCATGCAAATCAGTCCTGCTCCCTGCTCCTTGCAAAGTTTTCGGAATGCCAGATCTGTCACCCCTGCCATTGGTGCAAGCACAAAAGGATTCTCCATCTCCACATTTCCGATCTTCCACTGCATCTTCATGGATCAGTCCTCAACTGCATCTGCTTTTTTCTTAAGTTCCTCATCCGGGATATCCCCGAGGAAAAATACTTTATAATACATTTCCAGGGATTCCAGAAGATCTTTCTTGCTGCGCTGGATCTCTTTGATCTTCAGTGCGCTTCCGATCTCATCAAAACGGCCGTCTGCCTCCAGTGCCTCTGTCTTGAACTGCAGATTTCCGTTCTCATCATATTCCAGCGTCAGGATTCCGCCTACATCCTCTGTAAAAAGCACACACATGATCTGCAGCTCCTGCTTTACTGCGTCCGGAAGGGATGCAAAATCCTGGTTAAAATAGTATTTCTGCTCATAAGAGCTTGCCCCACAAAGCACAATATTATCCTGATACATAAAATCTCCTCTACACATTAAATACAATTACTGTCCGAAAGCGTTTACTTCTGTCACTCCGAACACAGCTGTCTGCAGTTTCTGATGAAGCTGTAACTGACAGCAATTTCAACATCACTCTGCACAGTCCTGCATCTCTCATCTGTATTATAATCCGGTTTTATACATAGCTGTACAATCCGCGCACAGAAACTTCCCCGGAATTTACTTCCTCAATGCTTCCATCTGCACGCTCCACAAGAAGCTCGCCACCTGCGTTGATTCCCCGCGCAGTTCCCTCATATGGATCATTCTGATTCAGTACACGTACCGGCTGGTTCAGGTTTGCCAGCAGCTTCTCATAATCTGCCTTCAGCTCTGACAGATCTTCTGTCTGTACAAATCTCTCGTAATTTTCTTCGAAATGCTTCATCACAAGCCCGACTACTTCAGCCCTGTCAAAAACATGTCCGCTTTCCAGATACAGCGAAGTTGCCTTATCAGCCGTCTCTTCCGGAAAGCTGTCCATATTTACATTGATCCCGACACCAATGACAGCACAGCCGATCTTGTCCTGCTTCATGGTCATCTCTGTTAAGATACCGCAGATCTTTTTGCGGGAAACAACTACGTCATTGGGCCATTTAATTCCCACATCAAGCCCGAGATCTGCCACTGCCTGCGCAACGGAAAGTCCCATAACAAGGGTCATCATCGGAGCTTTCATCGGGGAAAATTCCGGACAGATGAGAATGCTCATGGTTATTGCACTGTCCGGTGGTGCACTCCAGCGTCTTGTGAAACGTCCGCGTCCTGCGGACTGATATTCTGCCACAAAAAGCTCACCATGTTTTGCGCCTTCTTCTTTCCAGGCACGTTTTCCCCAGAGATTGGTGGAATCAATTTCTCTTGCAAAATGGACGGTTTTGCCCGCCCATTTTGTATGTGTTGCCTGTGAAATTATTTCTTCATTAAATAAGTCTGACATTATTTCTCCGGCTCTCCCAATGTTGCAACGATCACAGCTTTGATTGTGTGCATACGGTTCTCAGCTTCGTCAAATACCTTAGACTGCGGAGACTCGAATACCTCATCTGTAACCTCCATGTCTGTAAGGTTAAAACGTTCGCCCATCTCTTTGCCGATCTTTGTCTTAAGGTCATGGAATGCCGGCAGACAATGAAGGAAGATTGCTTTCTCCCCTGCATTCTCCATTACATGTCTGGTAACTTTGTATGGTGTCAGGTCATGGATACGCTCTGTCCATACTTCGTCAGGCTCGCCCATGGATACCCATACATCTGTGTAAACAATATCTGCATCTTTTGTTCCGGCCTCAACATCTTCTGTAAGAGTGATGGTAGAACCTGCTTCTTTTGCCCACTGCTGGCACTGAGCTACAAGCTCGTCATTCGGGAAGTATTTTTTGTTGGTACATGCCACGAAATCAAGACCAAGTTTGGAGCATACGATCATCAGGGAATTACCCATGTTGTAGCGGGCATCACCCATGTATACAAGTTTCAGACCTTTCAGTTTGCCGAAATGCTCGCGTACTGTCAGCATATCTGCAAGCATCTGTGTCGGATGATACTCATTTGTCAGACCATTCCATACCGGAACACCTGCATGTTTCGCAAGTTCCTCAACAATATCCTGGCCGAATCCACGATACTCGATTCCCTCATACATTCTTCCAAGAACTCTTGCTGTGTCAGCGATGCTCTCTTTTTTTCCGATCTGGGAACCTGTCGGATCAAGGTAAGTGGAACCCATTCCAAGATCATGAGCAGCTACCTCGAAAGAACATCGTGTTCTTGTACTTGTTTTTTCAAAAATCAGGGCAATGTTCTTGCCTCTGTAATACTCATGAAGCTCTCCGGCTTTTTTCTTGGCTTTAAGATTTTCTGCAAGATCTATCATGTAAAGGATCTCTTCCGGTGTAAAGTCTTTCAGTGTCAGGAAATTTCTTCCTTTAAGATTCATAATATATCCTCCTCACGGCTGCAGATTTATTTCTGCTCTGCCGGTTTATCTGTCATAATTTCCTTCAGGGATGTTGCCAGCCCTGCGATGCCCTGTATCTCGGACGGAATGATGATCTTCGTTGCTTTGCCGTCGGCAACTTTTGTAAGTGCCTCCAGGCTTTTCAGTGTAAGAACAGACTCATCTGCGCCTGCTTCTTTTATCATGCGGAGTCCCTCTGCAGTTGCCTGCTGTACTTTGAGAACTGCCTGTGCCTGACCTTCTGCTTCTTTTATCATACGCTCCTTCTGTGCTTCAGCATGAAGGATAGCCGCCTGTTTCTCAGCCTCCGCGTCAAGGATCGCAGACTGTTTCTTTCCTTCTGCCACAAGGATAGTAGAACGCTTCTCACCTTCTGCTTTCAGGATAGCCTCTCGTCTCTCACGCTCAGCTTTCATCTGTTTCTCCATGGCATCCTGGATCGCGGCCGGAGGAATGATGTTCTTAAGCTCAACACGGTTGACCTTGATTCCCCATGGATCTGTAGCTTCATCAAGGGAAGCTCTCATTCTGGTATTGATTACCTCACGGGATGTCAGTGTCTCATCCAGCTCCATATCACCGATGATGTTACGAAGTGTGGTAGCGGAAAGATTCTCGATCGCCATGATCGGATTCTCAACGCCATATGCATAAAGCTTCGGATCTGTAATCTGGAAAAATACTACAGTGTCGATCTGCATGGTTACGTTATCTTTTGTGATCACCGGCTGTGGTGGGAAATCCACAACCTGCTCTTTCAGGTTCACTCTTCTTGCAACACGCTCAATAAACGGAACCTTGAAATGGATACCTGTTCCCCATGTAGCCTTGTAAGCACCAAGTCTTTCCAGTACCACTGCGTAGGCCTGCGGTACGATACGGATGCAGGATGCCAGTATCCACAGAACAAGAACAATGACTACAAGCAAAACAATAATTCCACCCATAATTTTAGCCCTCCTTGCTAAGTTCTTTTACGATCAGCTTCACGCCGCGGATCTCTTCGATCTCGACAACTGCACCTGCCGGGATCTGAACTGAATCATCAGTCGCACGGGCAGTCCATTCGATATCATTGATCCGTACCTGCCCGGTCTGGGCCAGGTTGTTGATCTGCTGTATGACTACAGCTCTTTTTCCCAGAAGGCTCTCTGCATTGGTCTTCTCCACGCCCTTGTTCATGTAGCGGACCGCCAGAGGTCTGGTAAAGATCAGAAGCACCACGGAAACTCCGAAAAATAAAAGGAGCTGTACAACAATTCCCCCGCCAAGCCACGATGCAATGCACGCAATAAGAGCACCGCCTGCAAACCAGACAGTGGTAAGTCCTACTGTGATCGCCTCAATTACCAGTAAAATTGCCAGTATTCCAAGCCAGACTAAAGGTGTCATAAAACCCCTCCTCTCTTTTTGAAAAAATTATTCTCTTCTCTGTCTTGCAGCTTCATACATCAGGATTCCCGATGCCATGGCAGCATTCAGGGATTCTACCTTGCCGCACATCGGGATCCGGATGAGACAGTCTGCTGCTTCTGCCGCCTGGTCTGTCAGGCCTTTTCCCTCGTTTCCGATAAAAAACGCTGTGCCGCCTTTATAAGATTCCTGATCGTAGGAGTTCTCACCTTTCAGATGAGCTGCAAAACTGCGGATTCCTTTTTCTTTCAGCTTCTTTTCTAATGATACCACATCTTCCACATATAGAAAAGGCATTCTGTAAATGGATCCCATAGTGGAACGGATCACTTTTGGATTGGTGATATCTACGCATGTTTTTGTGAGAAAAACACCGCTGACTCCTGCGCCTTCACCGGTTCGAAGAATGGTTCCTGCATTTCCCGGATCCTGCAGATCTTCGAGAACCATCACAAGTGGATTCCGCCTGCAAGTACATCGTCTTCGCTCCAGGTCGGAAGCTTCAAAACGGTCAGAATTCCCTGTGGTGTCTTGGTGTCACACATCTGACGGAATACGGAATCCTTTACGATCTCGTACGGATATTTCTCCACCTGTGCCATCAGCTCTCCATCCTGGGAAAAGCTCTCTGAGACAAACACCTGTGAAACCCATTCTTCCGGTGCTTCCAGAAACATCTTTCTGCCTTCTGCCGCAAAAAGTCCCTGTTCTCTTCTGGCTTTCGCTCTCTGGTTCAGCTGCATGACTATTTTTTATTTTTGCTATTTGATACGCTGGTTATCATGTTTATA
>ENA-OUNH01000343-OUNH01000343.1-human-gut-metagenome-genome-assembly--contig:-NODE-343-length-15118-cov-2.350010_pt1 | contig 15118 bp, 21 predicted proteins | sample MGYA00242806_ERZ504814 | MGnify/ENA primary metagenome ERZ504814 (study PRJEB26092, sample SAMD00036389) | human gut metagenome | host: Homo sapiens | study: EMG produced TPA metagenomics assembly of...
ATACGGAAAAAACGTTCATTTATGCGCATTCCTGCTCTTGTCCTTGCCCTTATCCTGCCTCTGATCATGGTCTTTTCAGCGGCACTGGTGATCCAGGCAGGTATCCGGATGGACTCTGCAGAAGATCTTAAAACAAAGGATTATTTCCAGACCTCTGCTTTTGCTGACAGCTTTTACTCAAAAGCTTCCACAATCCTGTCCGGAATCTCAGCCAGAGAAATCCTGGATAAAACAAACGAAGCTGCATACATTGATCTCGAAGAGCTTTATAACGGAGATTCTCTCTCCTTCAAAAACACCTCCGGACTAGCCTATTCCTTCAATGATCTTAAGGAATGGAGCTCACAGAGTATCCATTCCAATGATGACTGGATCGTCCTGGGCCTTACCACCCCGGAGGGTGAAACAAAATATATGTACTATTCCGATTTCAAAAAGGCTCTGGAAGACGGAACCCTGCAGCTAAATGCCAACTCCGGTGCCCTGAAATACGAGGGAATTTCCCAGAAAGACTGGACTGAGCGTATTCTTTCCGCTCTGAGCGCCGAATATGCAGACGGCGGCATCCAGTCACAGGAACCTTTGAAAAACATCACAGACAAAAACGGAAACGTGGTTTACACAGATGTGGCAGATATGCTCACTCCAATTCTTGAAATCCCCTGTGCACCGGAAGGTTACGACAGCCTCCTGGATTACATGAATTCCACCTCATCCAAAACCAGGAATTTCAAAGGGAACCTGAACGATGCCTTTGAGCAGCTGGATAATGCCCGGGATCTTTTTTCCAGCTGGACAGAAGCTGCTCAGACACTGGATGAGTACAGCAGTGATAATTCCAATATCCATTATGCCTATACGGATAACACCTCACAGAAAATCTTCACAAATACAGATGCAGCCTATACTTCGACCTGACTGATATTTCCGGTTTTCAGACAAAAAGCCTTACGTGTTCCTAAGTGTCAACGAAACTGCCGCAGATGAGAAAAATGACCCGGAATGGTCTTATGAATCTGAACCTTTCCGCTGCTGCAAACTCTTCTGTAGGAAGCTGGATCGATCTCCTTCGAAATTCCACATACGATGAAAACTGCAGTTTTCTTGCCTGGATCAATGATACCAGCCTTCCTGTACAGGATTCCATTAAAACTGACAGACAGCATTTCCTGACTTACCGTACTTTATTTATCCCGGCTGCTGTGATCACCGTGATCAGTTTTCTGCTCTTTATCATAGATTTTATCTGGCTTACTGTCCACACCGGAAGAAGAAATTCCGATAGCGATAATGCAGACACGGCTCAGCCAGAACTGAACTTTTTTGACAGGATCTATACGGAAGTAGCAGCTGGACTCGTATGTATCCCGACACTTGGTGTATTGACCGCAGGACTGAGCATGCAAGCTTGCACCTATAACCTTGTCTCCTCCCTGATCATCCTGGGTATCACGATTTTCCTGATCACGTGCCTGTTCTGGATCGGCTATTTAAGCCTGATCCGCAGGATCAAAGCTCGCACCCTGTGGAAAAACAGCTTGCTTCGCAAATGCCTGAAGCTTCCCCGTCTGTGTCTTTGTAAAGCCGGTAAACTGATCGATTTTTTCTCCAGGAATACCATCAGCAGAATACGTATGGTAGTGGGACTTGGCGTATTTCTGTTCCTTGAATTTTTCTTCAGTGCCCTGCTCGCGGCATCTGATGGATGGTTCCTGATGTTTTACTTCTATTCCTTCTGGATCTGGGTGCGCTTTTCTGCGTCTACAAAATTGCTCTTGGACGGGAACTCCTCCTTGATGGCCTGAAACGGATCACCGATGGAGAGCTCACTTACAAGATCCCGGAAAAGGAACTCCGTGGTGATCAAAAAGCAATGGCACAGTATATCAACCGCATTGGTGACGGGCTGGACGCTGCCGTGGAAAAAAGCCTCAAAGATGAGCGTATGAAAACCGAATTGATCACTAATGTCTCCCATGATCTGAAAACACCACTGACTTCCATCATCAATTACATTGATCTGCTGAAAAGGCTGAACCTCAAAGATCCGGAAGCACTGAAATATCTTGAGATCCTGGACTCAAAGGCACATCGTCTGAAAAGTCTGACCGAAGATGTAGTGGAAGCTTCCAAAGCCAGTACCGGAAATCTTTCTCTGGAAATGACGGAACTGAACTTTGTGGAAATGCTTTACCAGGTGATGGGTGAATTCGAAGAACGGATGGAAAGCAGACATCTGACCCTGATGACACATCTGCCTGATTCTCCTGCCATGATCTATGCCGATGGCAGACGGATGTGGCGTATCCTTGAAAATCTTTTCGGCAATATTCTGAAATATGCCATGGAGAACACAAGGGTCTATGCAGAAGTTCTTCTGGAAAAAGATCAAGTCATCTTTACCCTGAAAAATATTTCCGCACAGCCTCTGAACATTCCGGCTGAAGAACTGACCGAACGTTTCATCCGCGGCGATGTTGCCAGAAATACAGAAGGCAGCGGACTTGGATTATCCATCGCACAGAGCCTTACCCAGCTTCAAGGTGGCACCTTTAAACTTTATCTGGACGGTGACCTTTTCAAAGTCTGCTTAAGTTTTCCACAGAAGATCTCTCCCACAGCCTTATCCGCACCGGAAGATCCTCATTCCGAATCACATTCTTAACCATTCATAAAAACAGCAGCGGAAGCCCTGATGATATGATGGATCAGGAGCCAGGCTGCTGTTTTTCTCTTATTTTTGTTCTCTTTTACACTTTTAATGGTGATCTCACGGTCTGTCCGGTTATATTTATAATACCGGACTCCGGCTGCATCCAGCATTTTTTTGGATGCGATCACCGACGGAGTATCTGCATATTTATCACAGTCGTATACGATAGTCCTGATCCCTGCCTGGATAATAGCCTTGGCACATTCGTTGCAGGGAAACAGGGACACATAAAGCTTGGCACCTTCCAGACTTCCTCCTCGGTAGTTCAGGATGGCATTGAGCTCACTGTGTGTCACATAAAGATATTTGGTATCCAGCGGATCTCCTTCTCTTCCCCAGGGAAACTCATCATCGGAGCATCCCTTTGGAAATCCATTGTACCCCATTGACAGGATCTTGTTATCTTCACTTACGATACAGGCACCAACCTGTGAATGCGGGTCCTTGGAACGCATGCCGGAAAGCATGGCAACACCCATAAAATACTCATCCCAGGAAAGATATCCCTGTCGTTTCTGTCCTTTTTTATCCATACAGAATCCTCTTTTTCTATTGGTTTCTTACTGATCGATCAATCCTCGATCATGTTGATTCTTCTGATATGACGCTCATCCCCGGAAAATGGTGTATCCAGGAATGTATCCACAATCTTCAGAGCAAGCCCCGGTCCTACTACACGACCGCCCATGGCCAGAATGTTGGCATCGTTATGAAGTCTTGTTGCCTCTGCAGTAAAGCAATCTGTACAAAGTGCAGCACGGATTCCCTTGAATTTATTAGCAGTGATGGAAATTCCGATACCTGTTCCGCAGATCAGGATTCCTTTCTCACACTCACCGTCCACGATCGCCTGTGCTACTTTCTTTCCATAAACAGGATAGTCTACAGATTCCGGACCATTGCATCCAAAATCTTTGTACTCCAGTCCTCTCTCTTCCAGATGCTTCTTTACCTCCTGCATCAGCTCATAGCCGCCATGATCACATCCCAGTGCTATCATTTCTTTCTCCTCCTCAACGTTGATAATTTTATGACCAGCCGCTTTCAGTAAGCGGTTCATGATCGCCTGTCCCATTCTTGGTGTAAAAAATGCCTCTGAATAAATGGCACTTACATTACAGCTGTCAAAATCACGCAGGACCTCGTACAGATGATGCGCGATGGTTTCTTCCTGCTCCCGGCTTCCGATACTCTTTACGATTCCATGTGAATATCGGCCTTTTGTTTCATCTGTTGCGATGATCCCCACAGTCAGTCCCTTCTCCTCAGCCTCTCCGGCTCTTTTTTCGATCTCCGCGATCACACCCTCTGTGGCCCCCTCCACAATGGCAAGATCTGCCTTTGGTGCATAATGACGGTATTTCATTCCCGGTGCTTTTGGATGGACCTTGCTGTCCGGTTTGATCAGCCCCTTATCCATCCTTACATCTCCAAGTGTTTCCCGGAGCATTTCCAGGGAAATATATCCCGGCCGCAGGACTACCGGTATGTCTTCTGTAAAATCTACGATCGTAGATTCCAGACCGATATTTACCTGTCCTCCATCAATGATCATATCAATGGCTTCTCCCAGATCCTCTGCCACATGTCCCGCTGTCGTAGGACTTGGTCTTCCGGAAGTATTGGCACTTGGCGCTGCCACATATCCGCCAGCCGCAAGGATCAGCTCCTGTGCGATAGGATCACTTGGAAAACGTACTGCCACACTGTCCAGTCCTCCGGTTGTTTCCTTTGGCACGACTATCTGCCTTGGGAAGGATCATTGTCAGCGGACCCGGCCAGTATTTCTCAGCCAGTACTCTGGCTTTTTCAGGAACCTCCGTAACGATCTTATCCAGGTCACGGATATCTGCGATATGTACGATCAGCGGATTGTCCGAAGGTCTTCCCTTGGCTGCATAGATCTTCATCGATGCTTTCGGATCCAGGGCATTTCCTCCAAGACCGTATACAGTCTCTGTGGGAAATGCCACAAGCCCGCCGTTTTTCAGGATCTCGCCACCTCTGGCAATTGCCTTTCTGTCTATATTCTCCGCTGTCATAACTGCTATTTCTGCTTTCATTTTACGCTCCATTTACTGTCTGATATAAATCCCCTGCTCTTCAATAAAATCTTCCAGATCCTGAAGGGCATCCTGTGCCCAGGTTTCGGATTTCTGAAAAGTCTCCGGGAAAAACATGTCTTTTACTATTTTTTACCTGTTTCTGTTTTAAAGATCTTCTCTGCACTTTTCTTTATATGTTCTTTATCCAGTCCATCTTCAAAATAATTAACCAGAAAATCAGCTTCCACAAGGATCTGATAATCCAGCCCGTCAATATCCTTATAGGTATGATGATGTCCTACCAGATATTCCACTCTGCGGATCACCCTCTCCTGAAAGCCCAGTGCGGTAAGCATCTCTCTGGCAGCTGCCGGACCTTCTGCTTCCTGCGTCTTTCCATCAGAGCGTCCGTATTTTTCCATACCGACTTTGATCCCGATATCATGAACGAGAGCCGCAGTTTCCAGAACATGCATCGTATCTTCATCCAGACCCTCACTCTGGCCGATCAGCCTTGAAAGATCATGCACCTTCACAAAATGCTGGATATGCTTCGGATCCCCCTGATAATAATGGATCATTTCCATATAAAGTCTGTCGATTCTGTTCATAATATCCTCCTCTCTGCTGCCATCCTGCAACTGTCACTTTTTTTCTGTATACTGCTCAGCAGAAAATCTCCTGCTGAGCATATCCGTTAACAGATAGCTACATAATAGTTACATTATAGCGTTATTATGGAAAAAATGTCAATCCTGCTCCACCTTCACAATGTAGGTTCCTGACATATCATCTTCAAAGACAATGCTTCCCAGACTCTGAAGAACACGGTCATTAAGCTCTGTTCCGTATTTTCTTTTCCTGTCCTCCTACAAAGATATAGGAAATATCATAACGGCTGATCAGTTTTTTACCGTCTCTGCATCAGTAGCTGTATAAATAGTCTGGATGTCCGCACTTTTTTCATTGAGATCAGGTACATTATTTCTCCAGAGCCATTCATGCACATACCATCCCAGTACGGTCGGAAGCCCCGTAGATGCAGAAACTCTCTCATATCCGGTATAGCTGTCCCCGTTAGCCTCGAGCACCACAGGAGAGCCCTTGATATTCTGCTTCAGCCAGCGGATCGCCGACGCATCCTGAGGAAAATCCTGCTCAAGAAATGTAGTTGCATCCAATCCCTGATACTCCGAAACCTTCCAGACATCCCCAAACCAGGAATGCACGGCATTTCCGAAATAGCCCACGGTCCAGAGCAGTACAAAAAGCCCCACACCTGAAAGGATCCGGATGATCTTCTGTCTGGATATCACCAGCATACGATAAATCCCATATCCCATTGTCATTCCGAAAAGGATATATGCCTGATACGTCAGCTTAAACATAGTATTGGCTCTGGCATTTCCATTTTCATAAATATCCCGCACATATACAAGCTCCGGGATCAAAACCAGTCCGATAGCACATAAGCCCATGATCACTGCAAAAGATCCGGAACTGTGATCGCCTCCAGCAGCCTGTAAAGACTTTTATGCTTCAGTCCCTTCATTTTTTCTGTGATGACAGACAGGATCAGCAAAACAGTAAGGAGCACCGGAAGTCCCCAGAGAATCAGAAGCTGATACCACAGTGAATGATGCTGTGCCAGTGCCACCCCCTGTACCATCGTATCAAATTTCAATGTAAAGGGCAGGATCACCAGATAAGAGAGACCTATGATCTCCACTGCCTGTACGATCGTCACTGCCAGGATCCTGATTGTCTTTCCCTCAAATCGTATGATATTTGCGATCAGGACAACTCCACCGGTCACTACAAAATAGATCACAAAATCCCAGTAATTGGTCCACTGGAACATGCCAAGAAAAACGGACGCCAGAAGGATGTGTGGCATCAGAAGCTGTCTCAGCCAGAAAACACTGCGTTCCTGTTTTTCAGGTTCAGGCCCTCTTTTTCGGATCATTTTCAGCCATGCATAGAACATTCCCACCAGAAATGTCACAAACATCACATTTACCACATGGGCATGAAGATCTCCCAGAACAAAGGAATAGCATGGGAATTCATGTATGGTCTTATCACTGTCATTCACCGGATTATACCCTATGTAACGAGTTGCATCCGGGAACCAGTAGCTGGCTGTTTCTGCCACTCCCTGTATCTTCCGGATCAGCGGCAGTACACAACGGTAGACGATATAATGTACATTTCCCGCGATAGATACTGCAATACCTGCAGTAACTCCTGCCAGTGAAGGAATATATTTCTTCTTTCCATCCAGCCGTCCATACAGCCTGTCCTTCGTCATCTGACGGACCAGGGAAAACGGATACACAAAGGCAAACGCTGCCACAAAGGTACGCATCAGATTATAAGTCACTTCCACTCTGCTTCCTGTAAGCTTCGTAAGAAACACTGCAAAATACTGTCCGCCATAGTAATAATTGATGGTTCCCTGTGAATACCAGAGATCACGTGCAGGAAGAGTTTTGCTCCGCATCATGGCCTCCATGAAGCCATAATCCATAAATTTCTCTGTTCCGTATGCCTGCGGCCGGAATCCTGCCAGATAAGTCCACAGCAGAAAGATCCCAAAAAACAGAAGCTCCTCCCGAAAGATCAGCTGCATCTTTCCTGACGGATAACATTCAATGCCATGCTTCAGCTGAACATGAAAAAGTACAGCACATAAAATGCCAACAGCCACAGATACCCCTACACACACTGCTGCTGTAAAAGAAAGGATTTCCACCGCTACCAGAAGCCAGGTGAGAAATCCGGTAACTGCAATGGCAAGTACCTTTGAAAAAAGCCATCCCCGGTCTTCAAAACTACCAAAAAGCCTTCCTGTGACCGGCATTGCCACCATTCCCATGAACAGTGCAAGCAGCCACCAGGTCCAGAATGTCCATACATCTCCTCCCAGGAGATACGCAGAAAGTACTGTCAGGAGCACTGCTGCAGTCAGCTCCGGAAATAATTCTCTGATCTTTTTTTCATCCTTCTGTTCCTCCTGTATCAGATCCTGCCCCGCAGACGGTAAAAGTCCGCAAATGCCTGTCTTCCGATCTTTATGATCCGTTTCATGTTGATAGAATTTTTTCCGGCCTGTCTCGGTCGGAATGTGATGGGGATATATTCCACATAAAGATGATGTTTTTCATAGATCACGGTCATCAGCACATTGGAAAGGAAAAATCCGCCTGGGATACGCTTCAGTACTTTGGCGAGCTGTTTTCCCTCCATCAGCCGATATGGCGTATTTGCATCTTTTACCCAGGTTCCAAAAATAAGGAAAAGCACAAGCCGCAGTATTCTTGTCACAAAAATCCTGGAAAGCCCATCCTCTCTCTTCTGACGGTAACCGATAAGAAGCCCGCACTTTTGACGTTTTTCCCAGAACTGCCAGAATTCCTCCGGAAGTGTCTGGCCGTCTGAATCCGTCTGAAAAATATAATCGGCACCTTTTTCTACTGCGTAACGATATCCCCTGAGTATTGTTCCTCCATGTCCTTCATTCGGTTTATCTATTCCTATAAGACGGTCATAATTTTTCTGATAATTCTGTATTTTTTTGTAGGTAGCATCTTTGCTGCCATCATTCAGGATCACCAGGCGGCTGTCCCCGCCGATCCTCTCCACTACCGGATACCATTGCTCGATCACGGTCCCGATATTTTTTCTCATTATATGCCGGCATAATGATATATAAGCTGTCATGTTTCATAGATTCTTATTCTCCCATCCTCTGAGGTATACACCAGTGGATATGTCTCCCTGATGATATCCTCACGACATTCCTGCTGTTCAAATTCCATATCCTCCTCAAACAGGATATATGTAATCTTTTCCTGTTTTACGGTAGCTTTCAGTAGCTCCGGATCATCCGTGGTATACATGAGCACTGCCTGGCCGGCACGATAGCCCGTATCGTACCCTGCAGACCATGCATAATAAGGCCATCCGCAATACAGCATGACACCGGACATGGTGACCTCGTTCATGGTATATTCCGGTGTCAGCAGAAGATCATTTTTCTTAAGATTTGCACTGAGCCAGTCCGTCAGGCTGCTTTCCATATTTACAGTCATCCTGTGTGCGGAATCATTGTCTCTTAAGATGATCACGTAATCATAGATCCCCGTTGCACTAAGGCAGATACAAAGGACCGCTGCCGCTGCGCGACCGGCCCATTTCTTCCAGCTGTTTTTCCCTGCAAGGAAAACACATCTTACGATCCATCCCCAGAAAACTGTCACAAAGGCATAGGAAATCATCACATATTTATGATTGACATTGATGTCCGGAGTCAGAGATACCAGAAATGCAAATGCCATTGGAAGCAAACAGCCCATCAGCACTGCCCGCTGACCTCTCTTCAGAAATACTACTGCCACGATCATTCCCACAAAGAAAAATCCACTGATCTCCACCAGATACCAGAGTACACCGGAAATGCTTTTATTATCTGCCAGAAAGCCCCAGTAAAAGGATGGACTCATAACACTTCCCGACACAAAGATCTTCGACTGCAGTTCCGAAAAAAGCACTGCCAGTCCGGCACAGATCACATAATCCAGTTTACCGTCAGAAAACACTGCCAGTCCGGCAAGGATCAGAAGGCCGCCGATCAGCGCAGCCCCGTTCCAGAAGGCAGTTAATCCCAGAAACAGCCCCAGAAGGATCGCCGTATCCACATTTCTGCAGATCCAGGCTTTTTTGTAAAAAACGGTTACGGACCCACAAAAATCCCTGCTCCTTGTGACTGCATCCGGCTTCCACCCAATCCATAAAGGTCCATACCGCTACAGCTGCCATCAGAAGGCCGAAAGCCAGATGACGCTGGTTCAGATATACATTGAAATTCCATAATCCCCAGTTTTCATTGGTAGTATAACCGATAAACGCCGTATTTTCTTCCAGAGTCCGTACAAGGTCCCCCGCCTGAAGATGTTCCCACAGATAACGCCAGAACGCTGTTCCGCTAGCGAAAAAAAAGAAAACAATGGCAGCTGCCCCTGCCCAGAAGCTTTTGAACATCCGGTAGCTGATCCCGTAAAGCACCATAAGAAATCCCGCCAGAGACAGGATGCTTACCAGATTATATCCCAGATCAAGACGAAGGCCCAGATACTCCAGATTTCCCACAAGGAACTGGAACATAAAATGATATTTCACATCCTGCCCGCCATAATGCGGATACTGGGTAGGAAAATTATTTCCCCGTGAAAAAGATCGCATCATTGCCGTGTGGGGTGCATAATCTCCGTATACCGAAAAGCCGGAGTACAGAATGCCGTCTTTCATATGGAAAACGTAAAACATCATCCAGGTCACAAAAACCGTCAAAATGCCAAAAAGCAGAAGCTCTTTTTTCAGGATCCATTTTCTGCTGATCATCCGTTCGGATATCACAAACATTTTTTGCTGTTTTTTCTTTTTCCACCGGAAGATTCCCGAAAAGCAGCAGGATATCTACCAGAAATACGATCAGATTTCCATAAAAAAGAGGATGCTCTGCCCCCGCGCATATGCTGAACATCCAGGAAAGAATATAGACTGCCCAGGTCAGCATCAGGATTCCCATCCCAAACGCTGCCGGCAGGACCACCCATATCCTGTTTCCTCTTTCAGTTGTTTGACGCGGAAACAGACATCCTGCCATTTCCATTCCTGTTAACATACATAATATAAGATAAATGATTCCAAGCATAGGATTCTCCTTAATTCACGTAAAGTATAGCAGAATCACCTTCCTATGAAAAGGCTATTCACATTTTTTCAATTATTTTCGTTTTCCTTCTGTTTTTTCAGATATGTAACGATTCCATCAGCCACAGCCTCTGCTACCTTTCTCTGATACTTCTCTGTCTGAAGCAGGGCAGCTTCCTCCGGATTTTGTAAGAAATCCACATTCTACGATATTGATCACACCCGGACTTCTCTTCAGAAGATAATAGGTTCTGTTTTCTTTTGCCACCCGCGGCCGTGCAATGGAAAGCTTCCGGTTCATGTTTTCCTGGATCGCAAGTGCCAGTTCTTTTCCGCCTTCCGAATCCTCATAATAAAATACCTGCGGACCTTTTACTCCGGGATCACTGTAGCTGTTCTGGTGGATACTCACAGAAAGCACCGGTTCATATTTCCGGATCTGTTCAATACGATTCTGCAGATCCTGTGCTTTCATATTTTTTGTACCATTTTCATAAAGACCTTTATCTTCTTCCCGGGTCATTACTACGGCAAGGCCTTTTTTTCCAGGATCGTTTTTAGCTTCATGGCAATATCCAGATTGATTCCTTTTTCCTTCAGTCCACCGATTCCCACCATTCCGGAATCCACACCGCCATGACCGGCATCCACCAGGATCACCTGATCTGCTTTTATATTTCCGGATACATCTATAAGTCTGCCTGCAGTTTCTGCCGCTTCCCATGACAGAATATAAAAACAGACCAGCATAAGAACTGCCATTGCCAATTCTATGAAATGTTTTTTCAACGCAAAACACCCCCGGCATATTTATTTAATATATGTTGCCGGGAGTGTTTTTAGCATTGTGAAGATCACAATGTTTTCTTCTGTTTATGACAGGTTTTCTGTGATCACGCTCCAGATCCCGCTGTTCTCGAATCCAAGCTTCCACTCTGCCACACCTGCCAGTTTATATTTTTTGATCAGTTTAACCTTTTCCGCAATAGACTTAGAGTCCTCCAGCCAGATCTGGTATGTGGCACCGTCCCCTTCATAGGTTCCATAATTCTGACTTGTCTTCTTGTCCCAGTATGTTTCTGCTCCGTTATCACTGATCGTCTGCTGTGCCTGATCCATACCGATGGCCTCACTTGTCAGTGCACCGCCATCTGTAGTCTTCCAGAGCCTTGTGTAGAACGGAATCGCAAGGATCGTCCGTTGAGCCGCTACTTCTGAAAGCGTATCCTTAACCCCCTGTTCTACCCATGGCAGAGATGCCACAGAACCGGCATCGGAGCCTACGTAATGCTCATCATAGCCCATAATGATCACATAATCCACAACCTTGCCCTGCTCCGCACGGTCATAATGACTGGTAAAATCTTCCGGAACCGGATTATCTACAGACAGTACCAAATTATTGGCGTGACACTGGATAGAAAGCTCTCTTAAAAACTGAAGGAAATGGATTCCTACTCCTTCGCTCAAAGATTCAAAATCAACATTGATTCCATCCATTCCTACTTTCAGTGCATAAGTGATCAGCCGATTCTCCAGATTCTGCCTTGAACTGGTTTTTGAAAGAACTTCTTTGGTATTCATGTTCTCATTAAAATTATCCACCAGTCCCCATACCTTCAGCCTTTTTCATGTGCCTGCATCACATACTCCCCAGATGCAAGACTTGAAATATTTCCGGAGTTATCTGTTACAGAAAACCAGGTTGGAGAGATCACATTCACGCCTGTCATATTCTGTACCGCATCTGCGAAATAGCTGTTTGCATCTGTGCTGGTAACCTGGTGCCATGCCAGGTTCACCGGTTCATCCATGGTAAGATATGTTATAGGACTCTGTTTTAAAATCCCTTTCATAATCCGTTGTATCCACAGCACTTACTTTTTTCTTCTGAACATAACCGATGTAACCGTCATCGGTTGCCACCTGATCCCAGTCCTCTCCTTCATTCATCAGCCGGAGAACTGTATTCTTCGCCTAGTTTGGAAAGGATCGGCGCCTTGATCCCGCCCCGGTAACGGATCACGGTATCTTTCTTCGTGGTCACGGTCTCCACATTGGTAAATTTGTACTGTATCGCAATCCTTGCAGGATCCTGCTCTATATAAGAATCGATATCTGTATACTTTTTTACATAATCCAGTTTCAGATAAACCGTGTCATCCTTCAGCCACACGTTTCCGTCTGCCTTATCTAAAGCCGGTTCCTCTGTGAGACTGGATGGTGTTGCATACAGTATCTTCTTGTTTTCGCTATCCCAGTAATATCTCTGATTCAAATATCCGTTCACTACATCCAGCGGAAGATATACATCTTCTCCTGAGATAAGTGCCTTCTCTTCCAGTTTCTCAGTTCCAAGTATCAACGCAGCCTCACCGTCTGCATTCTGGCCGTAGTATTCTGTCAGATCCATTTGTTTCCTGCTTGGTATAAGCTTATTGATCCCGTAAACAGTCCCTCCGGCAAGAGCGACCAGAACGATCAGCAGACCTACCACAAGGACCGGTATGTGTTTTTTTATCATGTTTTTTTCCTTTCGGTATAAAATGTCATAATTTGCTTTATTATAACATATCTTGTCTACATTTCGTTATAAAAATCGACTTTTTAATAATTTTTTCACAATTTCTTTAGAATTTCGGTTCCCCGCATGGTATGCATGAGTGCAGGGGATGATCGTTATTCGGGGAACCGTTTTTTCTTATGTACGGTCATTCTTTGCGAATAAGATCAAAGCTTACACAGGCGATATGGCCGTCTTCATCTTCCGTATAATCCCGCATATAGACCCCGTTTTCCGCAATCTGACAGGCTTTTGCGATTTTTTTCGGAGTGCTTGGTGCTCCATTGAGATAAAGAGAAACTCCGTTCTCACGATAAAGCTCCAGTTCCCTTCGAAGGGGTTTTGCGGATTTCTTTTTTTCCTGTGATATATTTGGCGTATCCCGACCTCCTTTCCTGGTTAGATTTTCAGAAAACACCAGCAATGGTTCTCGAAAAGCTGCACCTTCCCTGTTAGGATGATACTTGTAATAAAATATAAATAATAAAATGGGGGGAAATTTCTCTGTGTACCGACAGACTCGCCGATGAATTTCACACAGAATCCTTATCTTCAGAAAAATATGACTTTAAGTTATCGTTACTGTCTTCTTACTTCCGGGAGGAGACAGCTTTTCTGCTTTTCATTATACCTGATTTCTCTTCAGATGCAAGTCTTTTATAAAAGAATCAGAAATTTTCTTTTTTCTCCGGTTTCTACATCTTTACATCTTGTGTATAACTGTTATATAATACAGTATGTAAAAGATTAAATTTATTTACCTATAGGATGTGATCATATGAAAATAGAAAAAATCAATGAAAATCAGATCCGCTGTACCCTGACGAAAGAAGATCTGGACAGTCATCAGATCCGTATCAGCGAACTTGCATACGGTACCGAAAAAGCCAAACGTCTCTTTCGTGATATGATGCAGCAGGCACAGATACAATTTGGTTTTGAAGCAGATAATATTCCTCTGATGATCGAGGCTATTCCTGTCAATGCCGAAAGTATTATCCTCATTATCACTAAAGTGGAAGATCCTGAAGAACTGGATACACGTTTTTCCAAATTTGCACCCTTCAAGGGCAACAAACCTTCCGATACCGTAGAGATCGATGGCGCTGACAATATCATCGATATCTTCCAGAAGCTCTGTGAATCCAAGCTTAAGGATCTTTCACAGAAACCGGAAGAAAAAAGGGCGGAAACTTCCGCCTCTCAGGCAACAGAAACTCCGGATGCATCACAGCAGCCGGCTGAGAGTTCTGTAAAGCTTATACGCCTGTACTCTTTCCCGGGGCTGGATGATGTTATTGCCGCATCTCATGGTATGAATGGTTTCTTTACCGGTGATAATACTCTCTATCGTGAAGGAGAAGACGGTGTCTATCAGCTGGTACTTCATCAGTCAGACTGTACACCAGAAGAATTTAACAAGGTCTGCAATATCCTTTCCGAGTATGGCATCGGCCGCGCATTCACACCAGCCGGTGAAGCCTACCTCAGAGAGCACTGTGCACTGATCGCTGATCATGCACTTCAGAAGCTTCTGAATATCTGACAAACCAAATATCCTACAGACAAACAAACCGCTGTCGGAATGCGATCCATATGATCTGCATTTCCCGACAGCGGTCCTTTTGTTTCAGCAAAAAACTTCTGTTTATTACTCACCAAGAAAATCATTGATCTGAGCTACGAGGACATCTGCGTCCAAGCCATGGACCATTGCTGCTTCTTCCAGAGATTCCATCTGTGAAGACGGGCAGCCAAGACAATGCATTCCTGCTCTCATCAGGATCGGTGCGATATTCGGGTCTACAGTGAGCAGTTCTCCGATCAGCATGCTCTTTGTAACTTTTGCCATGATTGTATTCTCCTTTACTGTTTTATCGAAATATTTTCATTCCGTTCTGCTATTATAATACGAATCCTGAATGGAATCAACGGGTTACGAATTTTTCAGTTTTGTTTAATAAATTTTATACTTGTATTCTTTATGCAGATATATTAGAATGGGAATAGAATCCCTGGTAGGGGATACATATAATACACAATTTAAAAGGAGGATATCAATTATGGCATATGTAATTTCTG